>ERZ772971.386-NODE-386-length-28369-cov-2.835876_pt1 | contig 28369 bp, 9 predicted proteins | sample MGYA00511943_ERZ772971 | MGnify/ENA primary metagenome ERZ772971 (study PRJEB29015, sample SAMEA2737929) | human oral metagenome | biome: human oral; feature: human-associated habitat; material: dental | place: China | collected 2144 ... | reverse complement strand
CGATGAACGACGGGATCATGTAACTGGGTAGTTTGCGACGCAGGGCCGATCGGAGCCTGGTGTCGTCGGACCCGCCTTCACTGAACCTCACCCACAGACACAGGTTCTTGACACCGTCCTGCTCATGGACGGCTGCATGCGCCCACAGCACCTCCGGTTCGTCCAAGGCGACCTGCACGATCTCGGCCGTCTCGATGCGGTAGCCCCGGAACTTCACCTGCTGATCGAGCCGGCCGGAGTAGTAGACCAGGCCGTTGCTCTTGACCGTGACCAGGTCCCCGGTGCGGTACAACCGTTCTCCCGGCACGTCCGGGGACGTGACGAACCGTTCGTCCGTGAGTTCCGGCAGGTGCAGGTACCCGTCGGCGAGGCCCCCGCCGCCGATGAACAGTTCACCGCTGGCACCGATCGGGGCAAGACGCCGGTCGGCGTCCAGGACCCACAGAGATGTGTCGTTGATGGGACGCCCGATCGGGATCGCGTCCCGTTCGACGACGTCGTGAACCACGTGCACCGCCGCGAAGACGGTCGTCTCCGTCGGGCCGTACCCGTTGGCGATCCGCCCCGGGCCCAGGATGTCGAACGCCCGCTTGACGTGGACCGGGGAGGCCGCCTCGCCTCCGAAGAGCAGACACCTGACGCTGCCGAGAACCTGCGGGCACGAATCGATCAGGGCGTTGAACATGGCCGCAGTGATGAAGAAGCTGGTCACCCCGTTGTCCCGGATGGCAGCGCCGAGGCGGTCCAGTTCGAGGACGTCGGCCTTGTCGACGATGACGAGTGTGCTGCCGTTGAGCAGGGCGCCGAACATGTCGTAGACGGAGCCGTCGAAGGAGTAGTCCGACATGAGGAGGAACACGTCCTGCGGGCCGGCCTCGTAGAACGAGGAGTGCCGCACGACGCGCATGACGCTGCGCTGGCGGATCACCGAGCCCTTCGGCAGGCCGGTGGTTCCCGAGGTGTAGATGACGTAGGCGGGGTCGGCACTGCTGCCGGGAATCCCGGCGAACTGTTCCTCTGGGCCGTCCGGGGCGCCCACTTCGGCGCACTGAGCGACGGTGTGCACCACGTCCATGTCCAGACCCAGGGTCCCGGCGTGCTGGAAGCATTCGTCGGAGGTCAGGAGGAACTGGGCGCCGGAGTCGGCCAGGACATGCCGGAGACGTTCCTCCGGGAACTCTGGGTTGAGCGGAACGTAGTAGCACCCCGCCCGGAGCACGCCCATGATGGCGGCAACCATGTCGGTGCTGCGGTGGAACAGCAACGCCACGGGTTGCCCGGGCGTGACGCCTAGGCGGAGGATGCCGCGAGCGATCTCGGTCACACGAGCGTCGAAGGCTCCGTACGACACCCGCTCGGCACCGTGGATGAGGGCCGTCTGCTCCGGATCCTCGGCGACCCGGGCCGCGAACAGCCCCGCGATCCCGATGCTCTCCGTCGCCGGGGAGGGCGTGGTCGCCAGGCGGCGGATCAGGTCGACCTCGGCGGCCGGCAGCAGGCGCAACTCGGACACCGGCTCCTGCGGTGCCGAGGCGATCAGGGAGGTCAGTAGTTGGACGTACCGGTCGGCGTACAACCGGATGGTCTCCTCGCGGAACAGATCCGTCGAGTACTCCCATTCGAGCAGCAGGCGTCCACCGGACTCACGGGTGCTCAACGTGATGTCGTATTTGGCACTGCCGTCGTCGAAGGACAGAACTTCGTCGCCGCCGGTCTCCAGACCCATGTCCGTGTTCTGATGCACGAAACAGACGTCGAAGAGGGGACGTCGACCGGGCTCCCGCCGGACCTCGACGTCCTGGAGGAACAGCTCGAGCGGGCAGTCCTGGTGTGCGAACGCCTCCAGCACGGTGGCGCGAACCTCCTCGAGGAACCCGGCCACGGGCGTCGCCGGATCGGTCCGCAACCGGACGGGGAGGGTGTTGACGAACATGCCGACCAGGTCAGCGTAGTCGGTGCCTGGACGGCCCATCACGGGGGACCCGATGACGACGTCGTGCTGACCACTCATCCGGGACAGAAGCTGCCCGAAGGTGGCGAGCAGGACCATGAACGGGGTCAGATCGTTGTCCCGGGCGAACTGCCTGAGGCGCTGGGAGGTCTCGGCATCGATCTCTGTGAACAAGGTCGCCCCTGCGCCGCTGACGACATCGGGACGGTGCCAGTCGGTGACCAGCTGCAGGACGGGGACGTCGTCGGCGAACCTCTCACTCCAGTACCTGCGGTGGGCCCGCATCGCCTCGCCGGACTCCCGCTCCACGAGCGCCCCCACGGCCGCTCGGTAGCCGCGTGCGAGGGGAGCCGGACAGGTGCCGCCCATGACCGTCTCGAGGTCACCGAACAGAATGCCCATCGAGGTGCCATCGGTGATGATGTGGTGGAAATCGGTGGCGATGCACGTCACTCCGTCGGCGAACTCGAAGTGGCCGATCCGGAACAGCGGCCCCTCCTCGAGGTTGAACGGGCGCACGAAGCCGGACATCTCGCGACGGGCGAGTTCCTCGTGCGTCTCCCCTGCGGCGGGGGCCGCGAGCTGGTGCCGCTCGATGGTCACCGGCATCTCGGCGTGGATCCGCTGGACAGGCATGCCGTTCGACATGTGGAAGGTCGCCCGCAGGCTGTCGTGCCGGCGGGTCATCGCCCGCACGCCATCCTCGAGGGCCGCGACGTCCACGCCGGCCCGCGAGATCGTCAGACCGCTGACGTTGTAGGCGACCGAGTCCTCGTCGAGCCGGGCGGACAAGTACATACTGCGCTGGGGCGCGGTCAGGGCAAGCTCGTACTCCTCGGGCTCGCCGGCGTGATCGTGACGGGGCGCAGCGGCGAGTGCGCCGTCGGCGGCGCGCCGGATCCGGTCCTCGTCCACCCCCAGACCGATCAGGGCGACCGCGAACTCGTCCACGGTCGGATGGGCCAGGAGCAGGGGCGCAGGGATCTCGAGTCCGAGACCGTCGGACAACGCCTGGACAATCTTGACCGAGGAGACCGAGTCACCGCCCAGCCCGAAGAAGTCATCCTCGGCCCGCAGCTGCGGGTATCCGAGCACGTCGCACCATACGTGGGCGACGATCGAGGGTACGGATCCCGGCGTGCCCCCTTCGAGCCGGGACGGGCCGGCGACGGCTTCGGCGACCCAGTCGTCGGCCGCGTCGACAGGCTGGGACGTCGTCTGTCGCCGGTGCACGGTCTCGTCCCAGTACCGGGCGTGGTCGAAGCGCTGGACCGGCAGGGAGACGCGCCGCGCCGAACCCTCCGAGGAGAAAGGTCGGGGTGCGCCGTCGAGGAACGCGCGAACCGGTGCCAGGAGCGCGACGAAACGAGTGAGCGCGTCACCCTCGAGCGGGTCGCCGTTCCGCACGACGAGGGCCGTGTTGAGGTCGGCCTCGGCACCGTCCGCGGCCTCCAGGGCGCGCAGGCCGGCCAGCAGCCCGGCGCGGTCCTCGCAGAAGATCACCGCTCGCTCGTCGAGGTGCTCACGCCCCACCTGCATGGTGAAGCACACGTCGTCGAGACGGAGTCCCGGGGAGCCCTCAAGCGCACGGGCGAGCCGCCCGGCGGTCTCGCGGAGCAGGTCGGGGGTGCGACCGGACAGGGGGCAGCAGAACGGCCCCTCGTCGACCTCACACGGCGGCAGGACCGGCGCCTCCTCGAGGACGACATGGGCGTTGGTGCCCGCGAGGCTGAAGCAGCTGACACCGGCCCGTCGGGGCGCCTCTCCGCGACGCCAGGAGGTGAGCTGGTCGACCATGTAGACCGGAGAGTCCACCAGGTCCAAGTAGGAGTTCGGCACCTCGAAGTTGAGGGAGGCAGGGATGGCCTCCCGATCGAGGCACAGCAGCGTCTTGACGAGGGAAACGAGCCCGGCCGCGCCCACGGTGTGGCCGACGTTGGTCTTCACCGACCCGAGTCCGCAGAACTGCCGGCGCTGGGTGAACTGGCCGAAGGCGGACTTGAGACCGCTGATCTCGATCGGGTCACCCAGGACTGTCCCGGTTCCGTGGGCCTCGATGTACCCGATCGTCTCGGGGTCGATCCGGGCCCGTTTCCACGCCTCGAGGAGCAGATCCTTCTGTGCCTTGGCGTTGGGAGCGGTGATGCCGTTGCTGCGGCCGTCGCTGTTCACGGCGTGCCCGGTGATGAGGCCGTAGACGTGGTCCCGGTCCGCGACGGCCTGGGACAGGGGCTTGATGTAGACCGCTGCCAGACCCTCGCTCCACACGGTGCCGTGGGCGCCCGCGTCGAAGGCCCGCACCTGGCAGTCGGCGGACTCCGTCTCACTGCCGAGGCTGCCGGGGTTGAGGAAGAGGTTGACGGCCGCCACCAGGGCGCCGCTGCAGTCACCGGCCCGGATGGCCTTGATGGCGCTGTCCAGGGCCAGCAGCCCCGAGGAGCAGCCGGTGTCGGTGACCATGGCTGGTCCGCGCAGGTCGAAGTGGTAGGACAGGCGGCCGGCCAGGAGGCCCGGCCAGGAGCCGGACATCGCCGAGAAGTCGACCTCCGGCAGGAACGGCAGGTACGACATGTTCAGGCGATGCGAATTGTCGGTGCCCACGAAGACGCCGGTGCGGGACCCTTCCAGGCTCGACCGCGGGTGGCCCGCATCCTCCATCGTCTCGACGAGGAGCTCCATTACCATGCGGTGGTACGGGTCGAGTTCAACCGCCGCCTGGGGCGTGATCCCGAAGTACTCAGGGTCGAACTCGTCGACCCGGTCGAGGTATCCGCCCTTCGTCTGACGGCCGGGTTCGGCGACGCGGCGAAGGTCGTCGAGTCGCGCCTCGGGGAAGTCCCCGATCGATTCGCGACCCGCCACCAGGTTGGCCCAGAAGGCGTCCTTGTCGTCGGCTCCCGGTAGGCGCCCGGCGACACCCACCACGGCGATCGGCTCGGTGGAGCTGCCGCCCTCCTCGATCGTCCTGATGAACGCCTTGGCGGTGTCCACGTCCAGCGCGTTCTGCTTGACCTGCAGCAGGAGGAACCGCATCAGGTCCTTGCGACTGCCGCTGACGCTCATCGTGCCTGCTCCGTCTTGCCGAAGAGAGCCGTCAGCTCGCTGTCGCCGATCTCGTCGAGCACGTCGTCGAGTGTGCCCGAGTCGGCGGCCTCGCCGGTCGTGGACGGCGCCGCCGCAGGGCCACCGGTCTGTTCGTCGATGAAGCCCGCCAGGTCGACGACGGTGGAGTAGGAGAACAGGTCGGCCACGTCCACGACGCCCGGGAACTCCTCCTCGATCATCGAGAGCAGGTGAGCGGTCATCAGGGAGTTGCCGCCCAGCTCCTGGAACCCGGCGTGCGCGTCGACCTCGGTCAGGCCGAGCACGGCGCCGTAGATCGAGGCGACGCGTCCTTCGGTCTCACTCGCCGACGACAGCCCCATGACCCGCACGTCCGAGGTGATCCTCATTCCGCCCTGGGCGTCGGTGGCGCCCGAGCCGGTGGTCGACAGATCAGCTGGGAGGGTGAACGGCAGCCGTGCCGCCTCCTGCTGCATGACGCTCGCGTTGACGCCGGCCGGGATGATGCCGGTGAGCCGGTGACTGAGGAGCTGCTCCAACCGGTCCAGCCCCTCCGCCACCGTGAGGGAGGTGAACGGGGCATCCTCGGCGCCGACCCCGTGGTCCGCCGCCATCCCGGCACCGGTCCAGGTGGGCCAGTCGACCGCGATCGCGTCGATCCCCTCGCCGCGGGCACGAACGGCCAGCGCATCCATGAAGGCGTTCGCGCAGCTGTAGTCTCCCTGGCCCTGGCCGCCCATGACGGCGGCAATCGAGGAGAAGAAGACCAGGCTCGCCCCGGTGCGGCGGGCGATCTCCGTCATGTGCAGGCTGCCCTCGACCTTGGGCGCGAGAACCGCGTCGAACGTGGCCCGGTCCTTGTTGGCGATGAACCCGTCCCCCGCGACGCCGGCGGCGTGAACGATCCCGGTGGGCGTGATGTCGCCCGCGGTGATCCGGTCGGCCAGGGCCTCGACGCTGGCGGCGTCAGTGACGTCGCAGCGAAGGAACTCCGCCGCGTCGATCGCGGCGATCCGCTCCTGGACGGCGGCCTCTGGCTCTCGGCGCCCGAGCAGGACAATCCGGCGCGCTCCGCGCTGGGCCATCCGTTCGGCGAGGGCCAGGCCGAGGCCTCCCGTGCCACCGGTGACGATGAACTCGCCGTCGGCGAAGGGCGAGTTGCCTGCGTCGATGTCCGGTACGGTCGTGTACTCCAGGCGCCGGGTGAGGACCTCCTCGCCGCGCACCCGTCTCGGGCTGACGCCGTGGCTCAGGAGCGAGCGGACCAGCGAACGGTCCGTGACGTCCTCTCCACCGTCGATGACGTCGACCGACAGGTGTTCCTGACCGATGACGACGGCGAGCGTGGCGGTCGCCGCCCCGAACGGGTCGACGTTCTCCGACGACCCATCCTGCGGCCAGGCGGACCGGACCAGGACGTGCATTCCGCCGCTCACCTTGATGCGGTGAGCCAGCATCTGCTGGGTCAATGAGAAGAGTGCCTCGACTCCGACGGCGCGCCGCACCGCATCCGAGGCGGACGGGTCGGCCGTGGCGTCCGTCGCGAAGACCACTCCGTCGACCGGACGTTCGGCCAGGCGGGCGCACAGGTCCGCCAGCGCGGCCTGCACGGTGTCCGCGTCGGATCCGGTCAGGTGGCAGGCCTCGACGCGATGACCCGCGGCCGCGACGACGTTGACGAGCGCATGGCCCTGCGCGGTGTCGGCGACGACCACCGCCCAGGACGAGCCTTCTGGTGCGTCCTCGGTGGGCTCGGTGGCTGCGGTCCACCCCAGGGTGAGGTACTGCTCCTGCTCACCCAGACTGAACCGCTCCCAGTCGACCTTCTTCACCGTGTAGTCGGTGACCTCACCGAACACGACCCCGTCGGCGTCCACGAGGTCGACGTCGAAGGTGATCGTCTCCCCGTCCGGTCCGTCATCCCGCAAGGTCCGGATGAGCGAGTAGAAGCTCTCCGGCATCGACCTGTACAGCAGGAACGACTTGTAGACGTAGGGAAGGTAGGTGCCACTGTCCTGGGACAGGAGGTTGACCGCGTTGTCGAGCATCGCCGGGTGCAACCCGTAGGCCGACTCCTCCCGGTCCACACCGGGCGGGCACTGCAGGTGGGCCAGCACTCGACCGCCGCGCTTCCACGTGGCGCGCACCGAGTCCCATCGGGGCCCGAACCGGAACACTCCCGTGTCGGTCTCCAGGATCACGGGGTCGACGACCTCGGTGGCCGAGCGCTTGGATTCCTCGATGTCGACGGTTCGCATCGCCGGGGTGTCCTGCACCGGGACGATGCGTCCTTTCGCGTTGGTCACCCACTCGTTCCCCCGCCGGCTGGTCACCTGGAAGGAGTAACCGTTCCTGGACTGGTCCAGGCGCGTGCGGATGACCGCCTCCTCGCCCTCACCCACATCAAGCGGGACCAGGAAGACGACGTTCTCAAAGCGGCAGCCGAGGTCACGCTCGTCCTCGGCCGCGGCGAGCGCCGCACGGACCATCTCGAGATAGGTGGTTCCGGGGATGACGGCCCGGTTCCCGATGCGGTGGTCGGCCAGGACCCAGTGGGTGTCGACCGACACCGTGTTCTCGAAGACGACGCCACTGTCCGATCGGCTGGTCTCCGTGCCCAGGACCGGGTGCGAACGTGCCGACTCGAAGCCGCTGACCTGAGTCCGCAACGGCTCGGCCCAGTAGCGCACCGGCTCGAAAGGGTAGGTGGGCAGCGGCACCCGACGTCGGGCCTCCTCGGCGTAGAGCACCGTGAAGTCGAGATTCGCGCCGCGCACGTAGATCTCCGCAGCCTCCTCCAGCCCGTTCCCGTCTCCGCCGACCCGCCTCAGTGCCTGCGTTCCCGAGGCGGTGAGCTGTCGGACCTCAGCCGTCGTGACGTCACCGGCCGAGCGCACCCGCTTGCGGTCGCTGACCACGGAGTGGACACCGTGGTGAACCCCTGCGCCACCGGGAGATTTGAAGCCACGAGTCCGCAACCGGTCCAGAGCCTCGGCCAGCTCCTCCTTGCTGGAACCGATCACGGCGACCCGGTGCTCCTGGTGGGCGCGGCCGACGTTGGAGGTGAAGCAGATGTCGGCCACCGACCAAGGGGAGTCGGTCAGCATCTCGACGTAGCGGTCGATGAGCGTCCGCAGGGCCTGCTCCGACTTGGCCGAGATGGTGAGCGGGTAGCGCTCACGCTGCTGCGGCTCCGCCACGTAGGCGGGCGCCTCCTCCAGCACCAGGTGAGCGTTCGTGCGGATGAATCCGAACGAGTTGATGCACGCCCGGCGCGGCCCGCCGTTGCCGTCCCAGGGGGTCAACCGGTCGTTGACGTACAGGGGGCTGTCAGCGAAGTCGATGTACGGATTCGGGACCTCGAAGTTCGCCGACGGGGCGAGCATGCCTGCCTCGAGGGCCTTGACGACCTTGGTCACCGCCGCGACGCCGGCAGCGCCGACCATGTGACCCATCGTGGTCTTCAGCGATCCGATGGCGCAGAACTGACGCCGTGCCGTGTGCCGGCGGAACGCGTTGGTCAGACCCTTGACCTCGATGGGATCCCCGAGCACGGTGCCGGTGCCGTGGGCCTCGACGTAGGTCAGGGTCTCGGGGTCGATGCCGGCGGCGCGCCAGGCATCGAGGATGACCCGCTCCTGCTGGTCGGCGTTGGGGGCCGTGATGCTTGAGGAGCGTCCGTCGTTGTTGATCGCGCTGCCCTTGATCACAGCGCGAATGTGGTCGCGGTCGGCGATGGCCTTGGCCAGCGGCTTGAGGACGACGATTCCGGCTCCCTCACCCCACACCGTTCCGTTGGCACGGGCGTCGAAGGTGCGGACCGCGGCGTCCGTGGACTCGACCGCGTCCATGGTCGCGCCCGACATGTAGGACGACTTGACCTCGCCGACCTGCGACATGTTGATCCCACCAGCGAGCGCCATATCGCATTCGCCGGCCGCGAGCGACTGGATCGCCTGATGAATGGTGACCGCGCCGGCCGAGCAGGCGGTGTCGGTCATCAGGCATGGCCCGGTGAGGTCGAGCAGGTAGGAGATGCGGCTGGCGACCAGACCCTCCCAGGAGCCAGACAGCTGCATCGCGTGGCGCTCGGAGAGCATGCGGTAGTAGGAGTAGTTCGTCTGGTCACGGCCGAGGAAGACGCCGGTGCGGGTTCCCTTGATGACGTTCCCGCCGTATCCGGCATTCTCCAGCGCCTCGTAGGCCACTTCCAGCGCGATGCGCTGGTGCGGGTCCATGTACGTGGCCTCGAGCGGGGGAATGCCGAAGAACCCGGCGTCGAACTGATCGATCCGGTCCAGATATCCACTCTTGGAGTAGATGATGTCCAGATCCGACTCGGGAACCACAGCACCGAGCACGATCTCGGAATAATACGGGTTTCGCAGGATCTCGTACATGTCGGCCTTGCGTGAGGCCGGGAAATCCCGCACGCATTCACGACCCTCGACGAGGAATTGCCAGAACTGATCGGCGTCGGAAGCGGCGGAGAACCGGCCGGCCAGGCCGATGATGGCGACGTCCTGGTGTTCCGACGCGGTCTGGCCGACGGCCGGGACCGTTCGCAACTCGGTCAGCAGTTCTTTTGCCGTCTCCCGATCGATGTTGCGCTCAGCAACCTGGGAAAGAATGAACTCCTTGAGCTTGTCCATGGTGGTCGTCTTCCTCCTCGTTCACCTGGCCGTCAGAGCAGTTCACGGGATTGCGCGACCGTGAGCTGCCCACCTTCCAACAACTCCAGGATGCGGTCGACATCGAGGTCACCCTCGTCGGTGGGTTCCTCGGCGGAGTCGTTCTTTCCGAGCCTTTCCGACACGCAGTCGATCTGTTCGGAGATCGTCGGATATCTGAAGAGGTCGGTGATGTCCATCAGACCGGGATAACGCTGGTCGTACAGATTCAACATCTGCGAGGTGAGCAGCGAATTCCCACCCAGGTCGGCGAAAGCCTCGTGGGCGTCGATCTCATCGAGATCCAGCGTTTCCCCCCAGATCGCGGCGACGGCACGTTCCACCTCACCCGTGTGCTCGAGGCCGAGGACGGTGACCTGGCGGCGCTCGGTCGAGCTGCCACGGGCCGTCGGTCGGGCGGCGGTGGGTGCGGACGCCGCGACGCGGCGGCCCGGCATGAGGACCACGGGGCGGTCGGCCCAGGAGCGCGCGGAGTCGAACAGATCGAGCGCCTCGTGTGGGTCGACAGGGGGGTAGATCTCGTCCTCGTCGACGGCGTCGAGACGATGTGCCATACCGACCTCGCGCCAGGCCGGCCACTGCAGGCTCAGGCAGGGCAGGCCGCGACGCCGGCGGTACTGGGCCAAGGAGTCCAGCACGAGGTTGGCGGCCGTGTAGTCGGCCTGTCCCTGGGCCGGGAGCACAGCCGAGACGCTCGAGAAGAGCACGAACTCCTCCAGGTCGTCCTCGAGCGTCGCCTCGTGCAGGTTGACCGCACCGATCGCCTTGGGCCCGTACACCGCGTCGAAGTTCTCGGAGGACTTGTCGACGAGATACCCCTTGCCGGGCCGGCCGGCAAGGTGCAGGACCGAGGAGATGCGCCCGAAACGGTCCCGTAGGTCCTTCAGGGCGTCCGCCACGGCGTCGTGGTCGGCCAGGTCGATGCGGACGACGTCGAAGGCGTCGAGGTCCCGGTGCAGGTCGTCCCACTCACCCGGTTCGGTGTGCCCCCCCGGCGAGCCGAGCAGCACGATGCGTCGTGAACCGGTGGCCGCCAGGTGACGCGCAAGCGCGCCGCCCAAGCCGCCGGTCCCGCCGGAGACGATGACGAGTCCGTCGGGGGCCGAGGGTGCCGCACCACGGCGCGGAAGCCCGGCCTTGGTCATGGTCTGCTCGAACGGCCTGCCCGCACGATAGTGGAGGACCGCCGGGCGCTTCGGGTCCTGCGCCTCGGCCAGGATCACCTCCGCGGGGGTGGCGACGTCGAGGTCGATGCAGCGCAGACCGAGCGAGCGGTACTCCATGCTCGCGATCCGCATCATGCCGAGGATTCCCGCCTGGCCCGGGTCGACGTCGTCGTCACCGGTGACGTCGAGCGCCTGGTGTGTCAGGGCGAGGACTGGCCCGGTGAATCGGAGCTCTCGCTCCGAGAGGAGGGTCAACAGGTCGCGGGCGTGATGCAGGGGCCGGGTGACAGCCGATTCGAGGGAGTCTTCACCACCGAGGTCGGCCAGGATACCGAACGCGAAGTCGCGGTCGAGGCGACCGTCCTCGACGTTCGGGCCGGCCAGCTCGACGACCTCGTAGCTGGCCGAGACTAGGGCCTGCTCGAGCGACTCCCGGTGCAGGCCCAGGTCACCACAGAGCAGCACGGAGCCGGACGTGTGGTCGCCGTTCGAGGCGGGGGCGCGCAGTTCGCGGTAGGTAGGCGTGTAGCCGTACCCGCCCACGTCGAGGCCCGATGCGGACTTGATGCAGTAGTTCTCGACCGTGAGCAGGACTGTGCCCTCGGGGTCCACCAGGGTGACGTCGAAGGAGTACAGCTGTCCGTCGACCGAGTCGGGACGCTTGACGAAGTGGGCGAAGACGTGATGCGGGAGGGTTCCGAGGACGTTCAGCACGCCGTACGAGAACGGCAGGTACAGCGTGTTCTCGTCGTAGAGACTGCCCGGGGCGTTGATGAGGGTGTCGAGCAGGGCGGGGTGCAGATGGTAGTCACCGATCTCGTCCCGGTAGGCCTCGGGCAAGCGGAGCTCGTAGAGCATCTCCTGGAGTTCGTCGTCCGCCATACCTCCGACCAGGCTCTCCGTCCACCGCGGGCTGAGGTCCAGGCCGTTGGACCGGTCCACGGCGTCGTCGTAGCTCAGCTCCCGCGTCAACCGGGCGCGCAACGTGGCGAGGTCGACCGACGGGGGCCGTGCCGGCGTCTCCTCGGCCAGCCGCGCGGAGGCGTGGTCGACCCAGGACCCGTCCGGACGACGAGTGGTGATGGTGATCTCGCCGCTGTGCGCCACGTTGACCTGGAGGTCGACGGTGTCACCGTCGGCCACCGTGACGGGGGTAGCGAACCCGATCTTGTGCAGGGCCGTCCGGGCCGGATCGTGACCGAGCGCGCCGACCGTGGAGAGGATGATCTCGACGAGCCCCGTCCCGGGCAGGACCGGCACGCCGTCGATGCGGTGCTCGCCCAGCTCCCAGTTCTTCTCGGGCGAGATGGGGTACATCGCGATGTCGCGATCCGGCAACGGAATGACCCGTCCGGTGGCCGCGATCCCCCGGTTGCGTTGCCCGGCTTTGTCACCCTCGATCCAGCAGCGAGTCCGGTCGAAGACGTAGGTCGGCAACGGCACCCGCCGGGCCGTCGACGGGCAGGTGGCGCACCAGTCGATGTCAGCGCCCCGGACGTAGCTCTGCGCCAGCCGCCGACGCGAATCCCGGTCGTCCCGGCCGGCCACTTCGGCAGCCTCGGAGGTGAGGAGGCGGGCCTCGGTCTCGCTGATGTCGTGGGGACCGCGCTTCTCGGATCCATCCGTGACGATGCGGAACTCTCCGGTGACGCGGTCCGAGGAAGGCGCAGCCTCACCGGCGAGGTGCTCCTCGAGCAGGCGCTCCAGCTCGGCCATGTCGTCGAACACGAAGGCGGCCCGGGCCCGGTGGTGCATGCGACCGGTTCCGGTCGTGAAGCAGACGTCGGTCGGATCTAGTGCGGAGTCCGTCGCCACCCGGTCGCGGTAGGCGGTGACGAGTCGGCGAAGTCCGGCGGAATCGGGGGCGCTCAAGGGCAGGATGTGGGTTCCCCCCGGCGCAGGAGCATCCGCCGGCGCTTCCCGCGGATCGGCAGAACGCAGGATGAGGTGGCAGTTGGTCCCGCTGAGTCCGAAGCTGCTGATGCCAGCATGCAGGGCCGCGCCCTCCTCGGCCCACGGAACCGTGCGGTCGTTCACATACAGGGGCGTGGCAGGGAAGTCGAGGTTGGGGTTCGGCTCCTCGAAGTTGAGGCTGGCCGGGAGGGTGCGGTGCTCCATGGACAGGATGAGCTTGGCCAGACCGGCCAGCCCGGAGGCGTTGTCCATGTGACCGATCGAGGTCTTGACCGTCCCGATCCCACAGAACTGGCGCTTGGTCGTCTGCCGAGAGAACGCCCGTTCGATTCCGCCGACCTCGACGGGGTCACCGAGACGGGTCGCGGTCCCGTGCGCCTCGATGTAGCTGATCTGTTCGGCGTGGACACCGGCGTCGGCGAGCGCCGCGTCGATGAGGTCCGCCTGGGCGTCGGCGTTGGGGGCGGTGATGCCGTTGGAGGCACCGTCCTGATTGATCGCGCCACCGAGGATGAGGGCACGGATGTTGTCGCCGTCGCGCTGGGCCCGTTCGAGGGACTTGAGGACGAGCACGACGCAGCCTTCTGCGGCCGAGGTGCCGTCGCCCTTGCGGTCGAAGGTACGGGTGCGGTGGTCGCGAGAAGACGTGTCCCGGATGTCCTTGATTCCGATGCCGGATCCGTCGTCCTCGACGGGGAGCAGGTCGGTGTTGACCGCCCCGACGACCGCCATGGTGCATTCGCCACGTTGGATCGCCCGGCAGGCGGTGTAGACGGCGACGAGTCCCGAGGAGCAGGCGGTGTCGATGAGCATCGAGGGTCCGCGCAGGTCGAGCAGGTAGGCCAGCCGCGCGGCGATGATCGACTTGACGTTGCCGGCCACGGAGATCTCCGGGGCGTCCGGCGCGACTGCCTGGACGATGCGGCGATAGTCGTCGCCGAAGTCGGAGGACATGCCGACGTACACCCCGACGCGCGAGCCACGGATCGCGCTGCCCAGGTGGCCTGCGTCCTCTAGTGCGGACCAGGCGGTCTGCAGGAAGATCCGCTGATGCGGGTCGATCGTCTTGGCCTCTTGACGGGAGAGGCCGAAGAAGCGGTAGTCGAACTCCGCGACGGACGGCATGCGGGTCCCGCCGAGGTACCGTTCGGGCGCCGGTGGGCGCAGACCGCGCGCGGCGAAGTAGGCGTCCACGTCGGCGCGTCGCTCCTCCGAGAGAGGTCCGTAGGCGTCGCATCCCGACCGGACCAACTCCCAGAAGGAGTCGAGGTCGGGGGCATCACCGACGCAGCCACTCATGCCCACCACGGCGACAGCCCCTTCGTGCTCGTCCGCTGTGGAACGGGTGATGCGCAGTTCGGAATCTTCGAGGGAGATATTGAGGTCGAGTTGGTCGAGCTGGAGGAGCGGCCTCATCACGCCAGAGCCCCCGCGAGGTCCACGTTGCCCGTGCGGCTCAGGATCGTGGTGATGCGGTCCTGCTGTTCTTCGACCGGAACCTCCTTGGTGATCATGATGCGGCGCAGGAGCAGCACAGCCTCCTGCTTCTGCGCCAGGGTGAGCTCGTCCTTGTCCACCCCACTGAGCTTCTGCAGGGCACGGTAGGGGGTGATGACACCGTCGGAGTAGGCCGCCTGATCGAAGTTGCGGTTTCGCGTAGCGGCCGCGGCACCCAGGCAGAGCCCAACCAGGCCCGGCTCGTTCCGGCGTGCCTCAATGAAGTCGTCGAGCGCCGAAAGCGCCTCGTCCGTGCGCTCGTCCAGTCCGTAGGCGGCTCCGGAACCGGAGACGCCGGAGATGAGTTTGGAGAGCACCTCCTTGGGCCCGACCTCGAGCCACAGCCTGACCCCCTCGGCCAACAGACCGGAGACGACGTCGCTCCACCGGACCGGGCTGGTCAGCTGCACGGCCAGGGCGTCACGGATCTCCTCCGGGCTCGTCAGGGGGCTGCCGGTGACCGTGCTGAATACCGGGACCGACGGGGCGGAGCAGTCGATCGAGCCGATCGCCTCCACGTAGGGGGCGACGGCACCCGACATGTACGAGCTGTGGAAGGCGCCGGCGACGTTGAGCCGGACGACCTTGGCACCGCGTTCCTCGAGGAAGGGCGTCATGGCGGTGATGTCGGCCTTGGTGCCGGAGAGGACCGTCTGACGCTCGGCGTTGAAGTTGGCGACCTGGACGTCGTGTCCGTCGGCGTCGAATTCGGCGACGCAGCCCTCGACCGTGGCGGCGGGCATCTTGACGACGGCGATCATGCCGGTGTCAGTCTCGGTGGCGCACGCGTCCATGGCCCCACCACGGACTTTAACGAGTCGGACGGCGTCCTCGAAGGAGAACGCGCCGGCCGCCGCCAGGGCGGTGATCTCGCCGAGGCTGTGCCCAGCCATGGCGTGGACCGGCACCTTACGTTCGGTGGTGAGCTCCTCGTACATGGCGTAGCCCAGCACGAGGAGAGCGACCTGGGCGTGCTTGGTGCGGGTCAGTTCGGCGGCGTCGCCGCGGAAGCACAGCTCCTCGAGCGAGTACCCGACGATCTCGGAGGCCTGGTCGAAGCGCTCCCGGACACTCTGGTGCGCGTCGTACCACCTCCTGCCCATGCCGGTGAACTGTGAGCCCTGGCCGGGGAACACGATGGCGAGGTGGTTCATGCCTGGTCCTTTGCGATCGAGGCGGACTGGTGAGTGGCGTACTCGGTGGCTGGGGAGGCCTCCTCAGAGAGGGAACCGGCGACCATGCCGAGCACCTTGACGAAGCCGGTGAGGAGCAGTTCCGCAGAGGTGGAGTCGACCTCCGCACGATGGATGACGGCCGCGACCGGTGCCTGCGCGGACTCGGAGACGGCGACCACCAAGTCGACGTGGGAGAGCAGGTCCGAGGTTACCGCGCCGGCGGTGCAGTAGGCGACGGACAGGGCCTGTCGAACACCCCGCGCCGGGCGGAGCCGGTCCAGATCGACGGCCTCGACGTTCGCGAGGTCGTCTCGGCAGTCGGTGACGACTTCGGACAGGTCGTTCTTGTCCGTGAGGTCGACGGACAGGGGAAGCACTCGGTTGCCGTCGATGGTGTTCACCGCGACCTGCCCGAGGTCGAGCATCTTGCCGAGCGTCATGGCGACGACAGCGGGCATGAGCCCGGATCGCCCGTCGTGGTGCGGTCGCACGGCGTCGGCCACGCTCGCGTCGAGAGCCACCTGGATGTGACCGGCCGGGTTCCGCCCGCTCGACAGCCAGTGTTCGGGCACCGGCAGGCTCATGGCCCCGTCGACCCGTTGGGCGTTGCGCTTCTCGATGTGACGGGCCAGGGCGTTGACCGTCGGATTGGAGAACAGGTCAGTCACGTCGATGGCACCGGGGAAGGAGGAGTCGAGTTCCTCGAGCAGCAGCACTAGGCTGAAGGAGTTTCCGCCGAGGTCGAAGAAGCTGGTGTCCAATCCGATGGTGACGTCACCGAGGACCTTCTTCCACCCCGCGACCAAGATATCAGTGACGCCGTCGGCGTCGCCGGCCTTCTCCTGGGGCGTCTCGGCCGGAGCGGCGGCCAGGACGGCCTTGCGATCGGCCTTGCCACTGGCGGTCATCGGGATCGAGTCGATCCGCAGGAAGGTCGCGGGAACCATGTAGGCGGGAAGACTCTGGGACAGGAACTCGTTGAGGTCGGCCGGGGTGGGCGCCGTCTGGGCGTCGCTGGTGTAGAAGCCGCGCAACACCTGGTTGCCGGCAGACACCTCGTCCACAGCCACCACGGCCCCGGTGACCTGCTCGTGGGAGCCCATGGCGGCCTCAATCTCCTCGAGTTCGATGCGGTATCCGCGCACCTTGACCTGGTTGTCGCTGCGGCCGAGGCAGCGGGCCTCACCGGAGTTCCACATGGCGTAGTCGCCAGTGCGGTAGATCCGCCCGTCACCGGCCGGGCTCGGCCGGAACACGGTCTCGTTCAGGTCGGGCCGGTTGAGGTAGCCCGGGGACACCCCCGCCCCGCCGATCCACAGGTGGCCGGCGACCCCTTCGGGTACCAAGTGCCCACCGTCGTCGAGGATGTGGAAGGTCGTGTTGGCGATCGGCCGGCCGATCGTGACGTCGGGGGTGTCGGTCAGATCCTTGACGCCGGACCAGATGCAGGTCTCGGTCGGGCCGTACACGTTGAAGATCCGTAGGCCCTCGTGCTGCTGCAGCCGCTCGAGCAACTCCGCCGGGAAAGCCTCACCGCCGACGACCAGAGTGTGCAGTCCCGCCATAGCACGCTCCGCCGCGGCCGGATCCGCGTACAGCAGCCGTAGGCGTGTGGGTGTGACCTGCAGGCAGTCGACGTCGCCTTCGCGCAGGAAGTCGGCCATTGCGGCGGGGGAACGCCCGTCCTCGGCGTCACCCATGACCAGGGTGCCGCCGACTGCCAGGATCATGACAGTCTCGAGCATGAAGATGTCGAAGGAGGGGCTGGTCAGCACCGCCGTGCGGGCATCGCCCCGCCACTGCAGAGCCTCCGGCATCCCCACCACAAAGTTGGCGAGCGAGTGGTTGGAGACGGCCACGCCCTTGGGGGCACCGGTCGAGCCGGAGGTGAAGATGACGTAGGCGAGGTCGTCGGGTCCCCCGGGGGCGATCCGCGGTTGGCCGGCCCCGGCGAGACGGTCCTCGTCCACGACGAAGGCCCGGTCGCCGAAGTCGTGGGTCTCGGCGAGCTCGGCGGTGGTGACCACCTTGACGGCCGCGGCGGCCTCCACGATAGTCGCGATGCGCTTGACCGGGTGGTTCACGTCCATCGGCAGCCAGGTGGCCCCGATGCGGTGCACAGCGAGCATGGTCACCACGAGATCGGGGCAGATCGGCAGCAGCAGGCCGACGACGTCGCCTCGGTCCACACCCTCGGCCTGCAGCAGGGCCGCCATGCTGTCGATGCGTGCGGACAGCTCGGCGTAGGACAGGGTGCTTCCGTGCCGGGACACCGCCGGTCGGCGTGGGCCGCGAACGATCCGTTCAGTGCCTCCGCCAGATCCGGGATGGGCCGGACGGGTCCGGCTCCCCACTCCGCCAGGGCCGAAGTGGTCTCGACGTCCAGCGACGACAGCTCACCGAGGGACCGCTCGGGTTCCTCGACCGCGCGGGCGAGCAGGGTTCGGTACTGATCCATCAGGCCTGCCACACGGCGACGGGAGAACACATCCGAGTAGGTCAGATCGGCGAACAGGCCACCATCACGTTCGGTGAGCTCGAGGGTCATGGCAAGCATCGAGCCCTTCATGCCGAAGTCCTCACCGGTGGCGGTCAGGTCACCGAACGAGCGCACCCGCTCACGGGCGTTCGTGTAGATGAACATGACGTCGAACAGCGCGTTGTGGCCGTAGTCGCGGACCAGATCGAGCTCCTGGATGAGCTCGTCGTAGGAGTAGCGGGAGTGTTCGATCGCCGACAGGCTCGTGTCACGCACCTCCGCGGCGAGATCGAGCAGGCTCTTGTCCTCCGACGGCCTGATGCGCAGCGGAAGAGATTGGGCGAACATGCCGACGGTCCGTTCGAATCGACCGAGGATGCGCTGGTCGAGGGGGACTCCGACGCACACGTCGTCCGTGGCGGCGGTGCGACCCAACAGAGCCGCCCACACGGTGAGGTGCAGCACGAAGGGTGTGATGCGGTTGGCCCGCGCGAACCGGTCGGCTGCCTCGTACAAGTCCTGGTCGAGGCGGAAGTAGTAGTGGTGGCCGCTGAAGTCGTTGACTGCCGGGACCGGAGAGTCGGTGGGGAGCGGGAGGTCGGCGGGGACGTCCTGGAATTGGTCCAGCCACCAGCGGGAGTCGGCTTCGTACCCCGGAGTCCGAAACAGATTCGCCTGCATGGCCACGAACGAGGAGTAGTCGTCCGACACCGGCCGGGTCACCCGCCCATCGGTGAGGTACTCGGCGAGGTCCTCGAGGATGATGTCCAGGGAGTTCCCGTCGACGATGATGTGGTGGAACGAGGCAAGCAGGTGGTTCGTGCCGTCGGCGTCCACCACGATCGCGTAGCGCCACAGCGGCGCCTGCGACAGGTCGAGTGGACCGGTCATGATATCGGCGATCTGCTCGTCCGTCACCGAGGGGTCCACGATGCGGTCGAAATGGTGCGCTTCGGGCGTGACCTCGGGAGCCAAGGCGGTGAGGATCTCGCCGTTCTCGATGCGATACGAGGCACGCAGCCGGGGGTGGCGCTCGGTGATGACGGCGAAGGCCTCTGCCACGGCCGACCGGTCCAGTGGCCCGTCGAAGGTCAGACCCACTGGCACCTGGTAGGCCTCGTTCCCGCCTCGCATGTGGGACAGCACGTAGATGCGCTTCTCGATCGTGCACACGGCGGAGGAGGCGTAGGGCTCCAGCAGCCGGGTCGGCGAGAGCTCGATCTCGTCGCGCGGCCCGGTGGAACCGGCGCGGCGGAAGTCGAAACCCCCGGCCCGGATCACGTCGACGGCCACCCGGAACGCCTCGAGAATGCGGGTCTTGTGCTGCTGGGTGTGGACCAGCGAAAAGTAGCCGCAGCGCCGTTCCCAGACGAAGACACCCAGGTAGGCGAGGATCTTGAAGAAGAGGTTGGTCGTCAGCGTCATGGCCGTCACGTCACGCGGCGCGACGGTCTCGTACTTGTACATCGACGCGCAGTACGACAACCGGATCGGCACCTCCTGTGCGTCAAACCAGTCGTTGGCGCGCTGCACGAAGTCCTTGGTGTAGGCGTTCAGCCGGGTGATTTCGGCCGCCCCAGACTCCTTCAGGTGGGTGAGCACCGCGTGACAGGCCGCCATGGTGAGCGGATGCTTGCAGAACGTGCCCGCGAAGAACGTCGTCGCTGCGGCGGGACAAGAGTCGTCGGCGTCCGTGAACGCGCCGCCGTCGACGGCGTCGAGGTAGGTGCTCTTGCCGGCGACGATGCCGATGGGCAGGCCGCCACCCACGAGCTTCCCGTAGAGGGACATGTCGGACTCGACGCCGAAGAACTCCTGGGCTCCGCCGATCGCCAGCCGGAAACCGACGATCATCTCGTCGAAGATCAGGGCGATGCCCTTCTCGGTGCAGATCTGGCGAAGCTCCCGGAGGAACTCCTTGGGCTGCAGACCGGGGTTGCGCGACTGAACCGGCTCGACGAGGACGGCGGCGAGGTCGTCGCCCATGCGCCGGATCTCCTCGAGGGACTCTTGGCTGCCGTAGCCGAGCACGATCGTGTTGTCGACCATCGCCTGCGGGATGCCGATGGTCAGCGGGACGCTGCGCTCCCCGTCGGTCTCGGCCAGGACTCCGTCGGAACTGCCGTGGTAGGAGTCGGTGAACCGGACGATCTTGTCGCGGCCGCTGGCTGCCCTGGCCAGGCGGAGCGAGACCATGACGGCCTCGGTCCCGGTGTTGCAGAACGCGACTCGCTCCGCCCCTGTCATCTCGTGGACGAGTTTGGCCACCTTACCGGCGAGCTTGTTCTGCGGACCCAGCTCGTAACCAGAGTCGAGCTGGGCACGGACCGCGTCCATGACGAAGTCCGGCTGGTGCCCGAAGAAGTGGACGCCGTATCCGATGCCGGTGTCGATGTACTCGTTGCCGTCGAGATCCCAGAACAGCCCACCGCGGGACCTGGAGGACACCACCGGGTAGGCGGTCTCCTTCAGGCTCGGGTTGAAGTTCAGGGAGTTGATCCAGTCGGCCAACGACGAGCGGTGCTCGCGGGCATACTCGGCAGACCGTCGGGTCTTGGCGGTGAAGAGGCGTACGAACTCCTCGACGAACTCCCGTTGCCGGTCGGTCATCGGGTCCTCGTCGAGCACGATGTTGTTGTTGTACGAGCCGACCTTCTTGGCACGGCGACGCGGCTGCTCCGGCTGTTCTGCCGCGGGTGCGGCGTGGGGATGCACCGGGACCGCTCCGGTCTGCGGCTGGGTGGGTGCCGCCGGGAGGGCAGGGGCTCCGCCGAGGAGCCCGAGTTGCTGCTGCATCACCGCCAGCTGGGAACGGATGATTCCCTCGACGCCCTCGGCCACGGGGGCGTTCACCGCGACGGGAACGAGCGCAGGCTGCGACGCGGCGGGGATGGTCGCCACGGCGGGCGAGGCGACGGGTCCCTCGGCCGTCCCGGACGGTGCCGCTGCATCCGCGGGCACAGACGGTTCCTCGGGCTGATCGGTCGTAAGGTCCTCGAGGTCGGCGAACTCCATGATGTGGTCCACGACGGCCCCCGGGGTGTGCAGGGACTCGAAGAACACCTTGATGGGCAGGTCGAGCCCGTACTCACGGTCGATGCGCTTGCCGAGTTGCACGAGCATCAGGGAGTCGATTCCCAGGGAGAAGAGCTGGGTGCTGTCTTCGAGCTCGGCGGCAGGCACACCACTGACCTGGGCGATGGACGTCCGGATGAATTCGGCGACACTTTCCCGGGCAGCCGTCTGAACGGCGGTGTCGGGAGCTGGGGCCGGTGTGGTGGGGGTCGGCATCTTGTGGTCCTCTCCGGTGCGCTCCTGATACCAGAGGCGTCGGCGGTCGTAGGGGGTGTGGGGAAGGTCGTGAACCAAGTGGCCGGCGCCTTCGAGTCGGTCCCACCTCAACTCGAGACCGCCGTTCCACAACGTGGCGGCCGCAGTGAGGACCTGGGCGACGTCGGACCGGCCCTTACGCAGGCCGGGAACCACCACGGCTTCGTCGGGGAACTCCTGGGCGATGAGGCCGCTCAGGGTGGTCATCGCCCCGATCTCGAGGAAGGTGGACCATCCCTCGGCGAGGCAGGCCCGGATCGTGTCCGCGAACCGCACCGGCTCCACCAGGTGACGGCTCCAGTAGCCGGTGTCGATCATGGCCGTGGCCGACACGGCCTCGACCAGCTGCGAGGAGATCCACGGCAGGCGGGGGGCGGACAGGGACAGGTGATGGATGCGCTCCTGCAGCAGGCGGGCGCTGTCGGCCATGTGGGGTGAGTGGAACGGGTGGCTGACGTCCAGACGTTCGACGAAGACGCGCCGTTTGCGGGCGGCCTTGAGAATCGCGGTCAGGGCGTCACCGGTTCCCGACACGGTAACGTTCTCCGAGGCGTTGATCGCCGCGATGTGCACGTCGGACTGATCGGCCATGAGGTCGCGGGCCACCTCGGGAGCGCACAGAAGGGTCGCCATGGCACCCTGCACCGGTGTGGATGCCATGACCTCGGCGCGGCGCATGACCAGCTCGACGGCTGCGTCGCGGTCGAGCACCCCGGCGAAGCAGGCTGCGGCGTACTCACCGATGCTGTGCCCGACGACGGCCACCGGGCGCACGCCGAGCGACTCCCAGTACCGGGCCAGGGCCAGTTCGACGGCGAAGATCAGCGGCTGCGTGTACAGCGGGGAACGGAACGCCTCCTCGTCGCCGCGGAACATGACCTCGAGGAGATCGATGTCTCCGGCAGCGCGGAACGCGGCGTCGAGCCCTTCCAATTCGGAACGGAAGAGCTCCGATCGGTCGAACAGTTCGCGCGCCATGCCGGGGTAGGTTGTGCCCTGGCCGGCGAACACGAAGACCGGTTCGTTGGTCGCCGGCGGAACCGTATCGACGTCGGCGGCGGCCACCGCGGCCGCGATGTCCGAGACGGAATCGCACAGAATCGCGTGGCGGTGCTCGAGGTGGGCGCGACGTCCCAGAGTGAAGGCGACATCTCGCAGGTCGGCCGAGGTCGACTCGCCCCAGGCCGCGAGGTCGGCGAGGGCCTTGCCCAGCAGCGGTCGAGAGTGTGCCGAGACCGCGAGCAGATGCGGACGCTCCGGTGTGGCCGCAGCGGTCGAGCGGTCTGCCGTGGGGTATTCCTCGACGATGAGGTGCGCGTTGGTGCCGCTGATCCCGAAGGAGCTGATGCCGGCGCGACGCAGTCCGGGGACGCCCCAGGTCGTCCCGTCCGCCGACACCTCGAACGGTGCCGATTCCCAGTCGACGAGCGGGTTGCCGCGCGTGAAGTGCAGGGTGCCGGGCAGCCTTCCCTGTTGCAGGCAGAGGATCACCTTGCACAGGGCGGCCATGCCAGCAGCGGATTCAAGGTGGCCGATGTTGGACTTCACGCTGCCGACGACCACCTTGTCGGTGCGCCCCTCGAACACTCGAGCGAGAGCGTTGAGTTCCTGCGGGTCACCGATCGGCGTCCCCGAACCGTGCGCCTCGATGTAGGAGATGTCCTCGACACCGACCCCGGCCGCCTCCATGGCGTCGTGCACAACCTGGGTCTGGGCGCGACCGTTGGGCACGGTGAACCCGCCGCTGGTGCCGTTGTGGCTGACGGCCGACCCCTTGAGGACGGCGAACACTGTGTCACCGTCGCGTTCGGCGTCCGAAAGCCGCTTGAGGACGACGACGACGCCACCCTCACTGCGAATGTACCCATCCGCGTGCTCGTCGAAGCTGCGGCAACGGCCCGAAGGGGCGAGGGCACCGAGACGCGACCAGGAGAGATGACCCTCCGGACTCAGGATGAGGTTGACCCCCGCCGTCACGACGACGTCGCAGGACCCGGACCGCAGCTCCTGGCACGCGAGGTGCAGGGCGTACAGGGACGACGAGCAAGCCGTGTCGATGGCCATGCTGGGGCCACGGAACCCGAACGTGTAGGAGATCCGGCCAGCGGCCGCGTTGGCCATGTTGCCCGTGTAGGCGTAGGCATCGTGTGTGTGGCCGAAGTCGCGCCCCACCTGGCGGTAGTCGTTGTTGTAGATGGCGACAAAGACTCCGACGCGCTGGTCCGCACCGACGGCGCGCGGGTCCATCCCCGCGTCCTCGAATGCCTCCCAGGTGAGCTCCAGCAGCAGCCGCTGCTGAGGGTCGATGTGGACGGCCTCGACCGGGGAAATGTTGAAGAATCCCGCGTCGAACTCCTCGACATCAGACAGGTAGCCACCCTCCGTGGTGGTGATCTCACCGGTGTCGAGGCCGCTGTGCGCCCATCGAGCCGGCGGAACGGGACCGACCACGTCGATCCCCTCATCCAGGACCGTCCACAGCTGCTTCAGGGTGCGGATGTCGCCGGGGAGCCGGAAGGACATGCCGACTACCGCGATGGGTTCCGTGCGGGAGGGGGCCAGACGGTGACCGCGGTTGACCGACCGGGTCTCAGCGGTGGGGACCTCGGTGCCAGTATCCGCCTCCAGCGCTCGGTTCACCTCGCCGAGCAGCGAGTTCACCTTCGGGTGATCGATGATGCACGTGCTTTCGAGCGTGATTCCGAGGTGCTCCTGCAGTCGCATCTGCAGACGGACAAGTTGCACCGAGTCGAATCCCATGTCGAACAGACCAATGTTCCGCATCGAGGGGTCGAGGCTCGGGAAGTCGGCGCCGTCCGCCCGGCCCACGCTGTCGACGATGTACCCGAACACGGCCTCGATCAGCTCGTCACCGGAAGACGACAGTTTTTCCGCGGCATCGCCGGCCGTCTCCACAGCCTCTCCCTCGTCTAGGTTCTCGGAGAGGTCCAGCGGTACGGTCTCGGCGTCCGTGAAGTGCCTGTCCCAGTCGACCTCCACACCGTGCACGTGGGCCTCGGACAACGAGCGGACGAACCGGGAGAGCCCCTGCTGATCGCGGCTGAGGGAACCGACGATCGGCGCCGTCCGACCGACCGAGGACACCACGTCGCGCATAGCGGTGAGGAGCACGGGATGGGCGCTGAGTTCGATGAACGCCGGGTCACAATCGGCCAAGACCGCCTCGGTGGCCCGCGCGAACAGCACCGGCTGACGCAGGTTGTCGTACCAGTGATCGGCGTCCAGGGTCGCGGTGTCCACCATGCCGCCCCGGGTGCCGGAGTAGAACCGGACATCGGTGGAGCGCGGACGGATGTCGGACAATCCCGTGAGGATGATGTCACGGCTACTCTCCGTGCGTGGCCCATGGGCCGCGAAGTCGACCGACAGTTTCTGCGCGAACTCCCCTGCCTCCCGCAGCTCGTCGACGAGCCGGTCGACGTCGGCGGAGTCACCGGAGACGACCGTGGAACGCGGAGCCAGTTCACCCGAGACGTGTGCATCGGCGTCGAGTCGAGCGATGACATCGCGCACCTGGTCCACGGTGACCCCGAGCATGGCCATCGAGCCCTTGCCGACGAGCGGGACATGCGCTCCGCTCCACACGATGGCCACCCGTGCCGCCTCGTCCAGATCCAAGGCCCCGGCCACGACCGACGCCGCGATCTCACCGAGGCTGAAGCCGAGGAAGTCCTGCGCCTCCACCCCGTAGTCCTGCCACAGTGCGGCCAGGGAGACCATAACCGAGAACAGCATCGGCTCCAGCACGTCGGGACGAGTCGGAACTTCCGCTGCGTCCCCGGTCAACAGGTCCATCACCGACCACCCGGTGTGGGCCTGGACGGCGTCCGAGCATTCGCCCATGCGTCGTGCGAAGACCGGCGCCTCATCGATCAGGTGCCTGGTCATCCCCGGCGGGATGCCTCCCTGGCCGGGGAAGACGAACACGGGCCGAAGGCTGGTCGCGGCAGTGCCGGCCAGCAGATCCACGTGCGACCGGCCGTCAACGAGTGCCAACAGCGCCGAGGAGGCGTGCTCACGATCCGCCCCGAGAACGACGGCCCGGTGCGGGGAGTCCGTCATGGACGAGCTGAGGGTGTGACCGATGTCGACGAGGCGATGCGGGCCCGAATCGATGTGCCGCCGCACGGTGCGCGCGGCGGCACGCAGACCAGACTGGTCCGAGGCATGGAGAAGTAGCGGAATCATCGTGACGTCCCTGAAAATCCTCTGCTGCGGGTGAAGTCAGTGGGGGGTGGGTGTCGGACCGGCGCTGAAGGTCTTCAATGCGTGGTCGGCGAGGAGCATCTGTTGCATCTCGTTGGTGCCCTCGATGATCTGGAGGATCTTCGCCTCCCGATACAGCCGTTGGCTCCGAGGACCTGGACCGCTTCTTTATCGCCGTCTCCGTGGTTGATGTCGATCTGGATGTATTCGGGGTACTCGGCAACGACCGTCAGGTCGTTCTCGTAGAGGTAGTCGTCGCCGTCCCGCGACACCACTTCTTCGAAGTTGGGCAACTGATACGTAAGCAACATCTGGCGGTTAAGGCTGGTCCGGCGGAATCGCGCGTAACGTCCGGCGGCCCGCTGCATGAGGAGGGTGAAGAGTACGGTGCCAGCACCCTTGGAGAGGGTACGACAGGACATCAACAGCAGCTCGATGGTCCACTCGGTGATGACCTCGGACGACAGACGCGGTGCCGTGGCCAGGTCGAGGTAATCGTAGGCATCGACGGTCTCGACGTCGGGGTGCGAGAAGCGCGCCCCGTCCCGCTCGAACTCCTAGTCGTCTACGAACACGATAGTGTCGAAACCGATGTTCAGCCTGTTCTGAATCTGCATGATGGACCAGGCTTTGGAGTTCCAGCTGATTTACGAGTGAAGGAAGTACTCGGCGATGCCGAATTCCTCCAGCTTGGCCCAAATAGTCGTCGTGATTGTTCTTGCTGGCGATGGACTGAAGGATTCGGCGCTCGTCCAAGGTGCGGATCAGATCGACAATCCCATTCTTCAAGACGACATCGTCACCTGCACTGATGGTGCCGGTCCACATCGTGTCGTCCAAATCCCAGACGAAAAATTTCGCCATCTTGATCGATTCTTCGGTCAGAGTGGGTAAAACTGTCCCTAGGGAATTCACAAAGGCCTCCTGAAACCTGTCGACGAAAGAGCGTTTCGTAAGCCGTCGCGAACCGAAGTCTTTTTTCTTTGCGGGGCTTCACACTCCCATTCCCTCCACTCGAAAGTGTACTGAGGGCGTAAAGGAGCGTCAAGGATGCGACTTAAATCAACTAAAAAGTTCGGGAGCGGCAGCGTGTGCCTCATGTAAGAAGGTCCGCGTAGTTCCCTGACGTGATGAGCAAGGGAGTTGTTGATGGCTGCATTTCATGAGATCACCAAGAAGTACGCCCGCGAGTACGGTAAGGCCGACCGGACTGAGAAGAGCCGGTTGCTGGATGCGTTGGTGGAGACCACGGGCTGGAACCGGGACTACGCGCGGCGGGCGATCCGAACCGCCGCAGCACGGAAGGCCACGGCACGCGAGCAACAGCGCAAGCCGCGCCTGCGAAAGTACTCCTACGACGCGCTCGTGGTCCTCCGAAAGGTGTGGGCTCTGTCGGTATCTCAAACCCCACCGTGACGCCCGCCACCCGCAAGCGCTGGGCACGACGAAGCCGTCACACATCCCGCGCTCCTCGATTCCCGTCAGGACCACGATGGACGACCTGCCGCCAGGGACGGGATTCTACGAGCTAGTGGTGTGTCCCGTAAATAGTTACTTAGTTGTGGGGTGGATTAGGGGTATGCGTGATGCTGTCCCTGCTTTGGAGTTGTTGCCTGGCCAGCGTGAGTCATTGGAGGTGATCGCCCGGAGTACGTCGGCGGCGTATCGGCAGGTTCAACGGGCCCGTGCGTTGTTGTTGGCTGCGGACGGGGTGGCGAACACGACGATCGCGGCCGAGGTGAAGGTGACTCCGAAGACGGTACGAGCGTGGCGGGAACGGTTCGCTGAAGAGGGGTTGGCCCAGTTGGGTGAGGTTCGTTTGGGGCGGGGCCGCAAACCCTCGATCCCGCAGGCCACGATCGAGCAGATCGTTGACTTGACCTTGCATGCCAAGCCTGTGGGCCAGACGCATTGGTCGTGTCGGAGTATGGCCGAGCGGGTGGGGATCTCGTCGTCGCAGGTGCAGCGGATCTGGGCGGCGCGTGGGCTGAAACCACACTTGGTGGACACGTTCAAGCTGTCGAATGATCCCCAGTTCGAGGCGAAACTCACCCGGCGTGGTGGGCTTGTATCTGAACCCGCCGGAGCAGGCGATCGTGCTGTGTGTGGATGAGAAGTCGCAGATCCAGGCCCTGGACCGTACCCAACCCTGGTTACCGATCAAGAAGGGTCGGGCAGCGACGATGACCCACGACTACAAACGTAACGGCACCACTACCTTGTTCGCGGCCCTGGAGGTCGTGACCGGTCGTGTCATCGGTGAGTGTTTGCCCCGGCACAGGGCCAGCGAGTTCGTGAAGTTCCTCGACACCATTGATGCCGCGGTGCCGACCGGCCTGGAAGTGCACGTGATTCTGGATAACTACGCCACCCACAAACACGCCACCGTGACCCGCTGGCTGGCGTGTCACCCGCGGGTCCGCTTCCACTTCACCCCGACCAGCTCGTCATGGTTGAACCTGGTCGAACGCTGGTTCCGGGAACTCACGGACAAGGCCCTACGCCGTGGCGTGTTTGGCTCGGTACCCGACCTCATCACCGCGATCGAGGACTACCTCGCCGCCCACAACAACAATCCCCGTCCCCTCGTCTGGACCGCCACCGCCGAATCCATCCTCACCAAAGTCGCCCGCGGACGCGTCACCCTGAACAGGGAAACCAAATCAGGGACACACCACTAGACACCGTCGCGCACTGCGGCCACACGACCAAAGGCGAGTACTTGCACACGCTGACCACAACAGACCCAGTAACCGGGTAGACACTGGTCCACGCGATCCGCAACAACGCCCACATCAACGATGCTCCTATTGTTGTCAAGCGGCGGTTCTGAGGGATTGCTGCGAGATGAGCCAGTCGCGGTATTCATGGAGGAA
>ERZ772971.385-NODE-385-length-28441-cov-9.075812_pt1 | contig 28441 bp, 36 predicted proteins | sample MGYA00511943_ERZ772971 | MGnify/ENA primary metagenome ERZ772971 (study PRJEB29015, sample SAMEA2737929) | human oral metagenome | biome: human oral; feature: human-associated habitat; material: dental | place: China | collected 2144 ... | reverse complement strand
TAATGTACCACTACCACCTACTCTACAAACATAACCCTAGTGATAAATGGAGCATCTATACTACTGCAGCGCCAGATAACGGTACGGCTATCACTAATCTGCTAAAAGACAAAGAAGCAGTATATGACTATAGGATTATTAAGCAAGAAGAGATAGAGAGCAACGATACCAATATAGCTCACAACCTATTTAAACTATTTGTATGGCTCTTTACTATGGCTATGGTGCTGTGGGTAGTACAGCAGAGATAGACACAAACACTACAAAACACACACTAGGAGAGGTTTGCGAGGCCTCTCCTCTTGTTATTCATAAGGGAAATGCTTATAATGAGTGTATGACTAAATCATCTTCTAGCAAGTCTGCAGATAAGCTAGGCAGACCAAAAAGGAAATACAACGCGCCACCAGGCATGAATAACAACCCTACTGGCAAGGGCGGTTTTGGTGATAACCCACAGAATGGAGCGGGTGGCCGCTGGTCAAAAGACACCAGCATCTCATACTGGTACAACAAACTAGGCCGTATGACCCTCAAAGAACTAGAGGAGTTTGAACAAAAGGGTGATGAGCTTACTCCATTTCAAAAGACGGCTCTCGTGCGTGTTAAACGTGCCTACAAGGGTGATTCTGAAGGCCTAGCCGAAGCCAAAGAGGTAGCAGACCGTACAGAAGGCAAGGCAAAGCAAGAGATTGGAATTGACGCCAGTGATGATATGAAAACTATCATGAGAGGCTTTATTATACCAACACTACCAACGGATTGGATTGATGAGCAAGTCGCATTGGCCCGTTCTAAACAAAGCAACGTATGATGAGCTACGAGAAAAGGGCTATTGGCTACCATTACCAGGCCCTCAGCAGCTCGCAATAGCTCTCTCGCGTGATAAGAGATTTCGTGAGATATTATTCGGTGGCTCACGTGGTGGAGGTAAGACAGACGTATCTATCGCTACTATAGGCGATCGCTTTGGTGATACCAGAGCGCGCCAACTTGTCATTCGTAAGGACGCAGGAGACCTAGCAGACTTTGAGGAGCGTGCTGTAGCAGCTCTCCAACCATTTGGCGCTAAGCTACGCCGTAACCCTATGGTGCTATCAGCTAAAGGCTGCGGCCGTGTCATTGGAGGCCACCTCCACGATGCTGAAGCCTACACAAAGTACCAGGGGCATGAGTACTGTCGTATCAACATCGAGGAGCTAACTCAGATACCAGACGAGGGACGCTATGAGAAGCTCATCAGCTCTGCCCGTAGCAAGTACAAAGACCTGTACCCTCAAGTATTCGCCACCACTAACCCAGGTGGCGCAGGCATGGGCTGGGTGAAAAAACGTTTTGTAGCACCAGACCCAGATAGAGCAGAAGTGCTCAAGATGGAGTATCCTTGGGTAGACATATATGGCAAGGAGCAAGTCACGCACTGGCAGATCGTCATAGACAAGCGTACAGGCATCTGGCGAGCTTACATACCAGCCACTATTGACTCCAACCCGTTCCTACTCGAGAACGACCCAGACTACGTGAAGTACCTCGACTCTCTCCAAGATTCAGACCCAGAGCTGTACCGTGCCTGGCGTTTTGGTGACTGGGACATTCAGTTTGGCGCTGTGTTTGAGGAGTTTCGGCAGAGCAAGCACACCTACACCAAGTTCAGCGAGTGGGGTGTTACAAAAGAAGCCTTCGACAGCAACTACCGTGTCATGGGTATGGACTGGGGCTACAACGATGAGTGTGTGTTGCTTTGGGCTATGTTTGATAACATCACAGAGAAAGAGAACAGAGCTTTCATCTATCGTGAGCTACACGGCAACCACAAGCCTAAAGAGTACTGGTGTGAGAGGATTGTTGAGATGTATCTGAAGGATCCAGTAGACCTGATAGCCCTACCTCATGACGCTTACAGCCACCTAGGAGGCTCTGAGACCATCGCTAAGGTGCTTAATGATACATTTGCCCGTCTTGCCCCAGACGAGAAGCGTCCACGCATTGTACGGGCTGATAAGCTTATGAAAGACAGGAAACAAGCAGCAGTACAGATGATCCACAGCGCTTTTGCTAATAAATCAGATGGCAAGCCTGGCCTCGTATTCAGCAAGTACTGCTCGTACCTCATAGACACACTACCTACCATCATCTACGCCAAGGAGTCTGGCGGTGAGGAGCTTGATCCCAACAACGTAGACCACGCTCTAGACTCGCTCATGTACACGCTCATGACAGCAAACCGTGAGTATGGCTTCCTAGTGAACGAGGCAAAGAGAATCAACAAGCTCACCAAGCAGTCATTTACCATAAATCCAGGCGGCAGAGTAGAAGCAAAAGACATTGGAATTGATATTGCAACAGCGGTAGAGACAGATAAGCTCACATAAAGGCTAGTCTCTCTCACTCTATTTGCTGTATGATAGAGACAAACAGGAGACATAGCATGCATGATCAAGACAAAGTATTCAAAGACCCAAGGGTAGACGACATAACAACCAACACAGGCGTGATTGATGAGCGTGATGCTCTATCTATCGACGAAGTAGACGACGCTACGCTTGTACGGCGTTTTAAGTACTGGGTGAACGACTCAGAAGCCTACTGGAATAGTAGAAGTGGTTTCAACCTACGCAACGTACGAGCACAGAACGAACGGTATTACCTAGGCAAGCAGGACAGCGACAGGCTTTACTACCACCAGGCAGATTATCGGGACAACCAGCTATTCGTTGGTATTCAAGCCGTTATTGCCTATGTCTCAGCTCGTGACCCAGGGTGTGAGATTACTCCAGGTGATGACTCTCCAGCTAGCAAGACGCTCGCTACACGCCTAGAAAGCGCAGTAGACCTACATAGCCAAAAGGTACGCCTCTCACGCAAGATCAAGGTGGCAGCCAAAAACCTCGCCTTGAAGCGTGTTGGTGTGATCAAGCTCATGTACAACCCATTCAGCAAGGAGATTGAAGCTAAGGCACTCAACCCGGAGAAAGTCATTCTCGACCGTAATGCAGAGCTAGACGAAGAGCCTCGCTTTATCTGTGAGGTATGTGAGGACACTGTAGATATTCTCATGTCCAAGTTCCCAGAGAAAGAGAAGGAGATTATGAATGAGCTGGGCTTTGTGCGCAAGACCCAGAAGCTCCTCAGCACTGTTGTCGCCTACAACGAGATTTGGTTCACAGATACCACCACTGGCGAGCCTCGTGAGTGTGTTGCTTGGTATTTCAACAACCTCATCTTAGATAAGAAGCTCAGCCCTATGTACGAGTACGACAATAAGGGTGTTGCTATCTGTAACTACACAGACAAGCCTACAAAGCCGTACACCTTCTGTAACTACCTGAACGATGGTAGCCACATGATTGACCAAACATCGCCTATTGAGCAGGCTATCCCTCTCCAGAACATCCTGAACCGCCGTGGCCGCCAGATTATTGATAACGCAGACACAGCCAATAGCATCAAGGTGTTCCGTTCTGGCGCTATCTCAGAGGATGATGCTAAGAAGCTCACGGGTAAGCCCAACCAGTCTGTCGTGCTCGATATTCGTGAGGATGAGCCTATCAGCAACGCTTACGGTGAAATTCCAGCCCACTTGCTGCCTAACTACGTCTTGCAAGACAAAGAGGATATTAAGAACAGTATCCACAATATCCTTGGTACGCCTTCTCAGTTCCGTGGCGATGACTCGAAGCGTGACGTTGGTACACTTGGTGAAGCTCAGATGATGCAGAGCCAGGCCTCGGGCCGACAGGACGAGATTGTGCGTGAGATTGATAACATGCTTGATCGTTACTTCAAGCTGCTTGTTCAGATGATGAAGGTGTACTATAGCAAGAACCACAAAATCTCTGGCCGTGACACTGATGGTAATTTCATCCACGTCGAGTTGTCTCGTGAGACTATCCCAGACAACGCTGTGATCGCTGTGTCACCAGGTAGCACCGTAAGTATGGACAAGAGCCGTCGCGAGAACATCGCAGTGAAGCTGGCAGAACTTGGTGTAATTGATCCGTACAACCTGTTCAAGGATCTGGGCCTCAAGGACTCCAGCGAGCGTTACGAGAGCCTGGTCAAGTTCAAGACAGACCCGAACATGCTCGTGGATGAGGTACGCAGTGAGGTACAGGACGAGGAAGCTTACATCGACTTTGCAGTTATCATGAATGGCTTTGACGCTAAACCGCGTGATGACGTGACGCCGCAGCATATCCTGGCCCACAATAAGCAGCTCCAGACAGACAAGTTCCTCATGGCTAACCCGAAGCTCCAGCAGAAGCTCCTGGCTCACATTGATCAAGAGGTACTAAGCCTCAGCCAGCGTGAGAAGCTCCAGGAGGCTAGCGACCAAGGGCTACTCGTAGACCCAAGTATGCCTACAAGCCCAGAGATTCCAGAGCCTCAGCCGCCAATGCCCGTAGATCCCTCTCAGATGCCACCAGAGGCGTTGCAAGGCCAGCAGCCGCCAGCAGATGGTCAACCCATCCCCGAACAGCCAGCACAGTCTGTAGGCGACCTAGGCAGCGTACAGGATCAAGGCACAAGCGGTATCCTCTCCGGCCTCGGACTATAGACATAACCACCTCCATTTAGATATAATCTAGGTATATATCAAACATAATGGAGGTGTTTACATTGACATCATCAAACACAGACCTATCAGAGATGGACTTTGACGCGTTGGTCGAGAAGGCAGAAGCCCAAGACCAGGACAACAAGGAAACGACTGATGAGGTAAAGGAACAACAAGATAACCCTACCACAGAGGAGGAAAACAACGGTGAGGGTGAAGACACCACCGAAACGCAAGACGACGAGCAGGAAGAGACTCCAGAGGATGAACCAGACGAAAAAGAATCTGGAGAATCAAAGGAAGAGCCGAAAGCACAAGGGCTCTCTGACGAGGAGTTTCTAAAGGAGCTTGAGCGTCGTGGCCTTAAGGTGGCAGAAAACAAAAAGGAAGAGCCTAAAAAAGACGACAAGCCTCAGCCATGGGGGGAGCGCCCAGACGAGATTGACGAGAAGCTCTGGAATGAGTCCTCACCGGAGGAGAAGTTTATCTACAACAGTCTCGATTATATTACTGTGAAGGGCAAGGATGGCGAGGAGCTGTCTATCAAGCTACCTATACAGCTACCAGATGACTTTGAGTTTGCAAACAAGAAGGCAGAGGCACAGTTCTACAGTGCTATGAGCGCCCAAAGCTCAAAGGCAGAGAAGCTCATGAATAAGATCACCTCTGATCGTGAGCAGACCACCAAGGCAGAGCAAGAGAAGGTAGAGCTTGATGCTATTATTGCTGATGTTGATCGCCTCCAAGATGACGGCATTGTGCCAAAGATCAAGGCTAAGCCGGGCACAGAGGAATTTAACACTGATCCTAGTGTTCAGCTGGTGAATAAGATCCTCGACTTTCGCGATGAGTACAACCGCAAGCACAAGGGCGAGAACATTAGCTCGTACACAGCTGGCCTCATCTACAAGGCTAAGAACCCGAAAGAGTTTGAGACAGAGGATGACAAGCGACGTTCTAGCCAGGACAAGTCACGGGAAAAAACTGCTAGCCGTGTAGCAAATAAAACAACATCAGCCAATCGCCCAGAGTACAACCATAAGGCTTTTGGGAAGAATGTTAGTCTAACTGACATTGCAGATTACTACGCAGATCAACTATAAGGTGAAAGGAGAAAATAGATGAATCTGGATCAAATCAATCAAGGGTTAACCGAGGATCAAATCCTTGGTAACGCTGTAACGACGCAGGCCGTGGACGGCGATACGTTCCGTGACATTGTGTATAAGATGTTCAAACCAAACGATATGGTGGTTATTAAGAATAACGCTCCGTATCCATCAGGGTTTGCATACATGCACATTGATGACGAGGAGCATATCCAGCCTAACGAGTACACTAACACGACTATCCGTGGTGCACAGCGTGCCTTCCTCATCCACGCAGGCGAGGAGAAGGTAGTGCAGGGTTGGCTCGCCTATATGGCTCTCGAGCACATGTGGAAGGAGTACGCTCAGTACAGCAGCTCTGATGGCGCTCGTATGCTTGCAGACGTTCAAGCTCGCACCAAATGGCTCAATGAGGCGTACCGCGGCCCAGCTCAGTACACGACTGGAGCTAAGGATACCGCAAAGGAAGAGGCGGAGAAGCCAGCTCGCCGTGGCCGTCAAGCTAAAGCGGAGAGCAAAGAGGAGGATTTAGGGTTTAGCGAGTAAATAGCAACCCTATCTGTAGCCCGCCCGAGGTATAATCTCTAAAGAAGGAGAAAAACTGGGCGGGTTTCCGCTTGAAAGAGACAAACTATATGGATAATCAACCGCTAAACAAATGGCAAGTCAAGGAAATTGTCGATGACGCCATCACCAAGCACGAACTACGCAAAGAAAAGGACTTTGTGCCTATTTACGCGCTTGACCTGTACAAAAAAGACATAGAATCACGCCTAAAAGACCTTGAGACAGACTCAGCAGAGGCCAAAGACCGTAATAAGTGGCTGTTTCGCCTTGTTGTGGGCGCAGTTATTACCTCATTTGTGCCCATTGTCATCGCATTGCTGTCCAACAGCAGGGGAGGGCTGCTACGATGAGAAAGAATCGTGTCATTCGATGGTTTAAAAGGGAAACATTACTAAAAATCCTATCAATCATGATGATTTTAAGCCTTATATTCAGTGGCTACACCATCTACAAGGTGCTTACACTCAAACCAGGCCAAGCTGTAACTATTTCAGGTGGTGCGAAGGTGGAGAAGCCTGTCACGAACATCACTAATGCCCAGATAGACAAGGATGGCAACCTGGTACTCACATATTCAGACGGAGAAGCTCGCAATGTAGGCTCTATCGTAGGCTCTAATGGTAAAGATGGGGCCGACGGCAAGACACCAACCAACTCAGAGATAGCATTAGCCGTCAAGACATACTGTCTCACCAACAAATGTTCAGATAACCCCACAAGCGCCCAGGTAATGAGCGCTGTTGCTGCTTATTGCTCAGGTGGTATATGTAACGGTACAAACGGCAAGAACGCCTCAGACGAGCAGATAGCGACCGCTGTGGCTAAATACTGTGCGGCAGGATTGTGTAGGGGAGATAAAGGCGCTACGGGTGCTACAGGGGCTACAGGGGCGGCAGGAGCTAATGGTATCAACGGTGTTGACGGCAAAGATGGTAAGGACGGCAAAGACGGCGCGTCTCCACAGCTATCGTGCGTCAACATCAAGGACAACACAGGTAACCAAACATCATGGGTAGCATGGAAGTACGAGGGCGAAGCAAATGCCGCGTACCGTAGGCTATACAAGATCGCTGGTGACAGTAACTGTATTAATATTTAAGGAGGTATAAATGGCGTACAACTACATTACGCAGTATGACTCGCCAAACTACACTGCTGGCCGGCAAGGCAACAACATTAGCAGTATCACAATCCACTGGTGGGGTGATCCTAACCAGAACCCTACATTTGAGGGCGTTACAGCATGGCTATGTAATCCAGCGGCTCAGGTGAGCGCTCACTATGTCGTTACGGGTACAGACCGTCGTGTGGCCTGCATTGTAGACCCTGCTAATATCGCTTGGCACGCGGGTAACTGGGTAGGCAATCAGACAAGCATTGGCATTGAGTGTGATCCACGGTGCCGTGATGAGGACTACGATGTTATTGCAGAGTTGGTAGCAGAGTTACGCAAGACTTACGGCGACCTACCACTCCGTCCACACAACTCATGGACGAGCACGAGCTGCCCTGGCAACTACGACCTAGGCCGCATCGACCGCATGGCTCGTGAGAAGGTTGGCCAGGTTGTGCAGCGTGATCGGACTGATGAGATTAACTATCTCAATGGCTTGTACCAGCAGATCCTTGACCGCAACGTGGACGAAAATGCTATCGGCCACTACTTGTCTCAGATCGACAAAGGTTGGAACTGGGATCAGATCCGCGAGGACTTGGCTAATAGTGCAGAGGGTAAGGCAGTAGCAGAGCGACGCAACGCACGCAACAATGAACTACGAGCAGCATACGACAGTGAGACGAATGAGATTCAGCGCCTCTACAAGGAGATTCTCGAGCGTGATGCAGACGAAGGCGGCATTGAGCATTACCGCAATCAGATCCGCAATGGCTGGAGCTGGGGCATGGTAGCAGACGACCTACGGCGCAGTGACGAATACAAGGAATTGCAGCGTATCAAGAACGCGCCAACTCCAGAGATTCAGCACGTAGACCCAGAGCCACCAACAGAGCCAGAGAAGCCGCAGGAAAGGGCCCCAGAGACGCCTCAGGAAGCGCCAAAGGCAGAGGACACTACAACTATCCTTGGAGATATTCGACGCATCTTACAGGCGATCCTAGACGCTATCACAGGTTTGTTTAAAAAATAAAGGAGAAGTAAAATGGAAGCACTAAACGTTCTTATCGTACCAGCAATCGTAAAGCTGTTCGACATGTTCAACAAGAAGGAGTGGGGCGGCATTGCTAAGGTATTCCTCGCTATCGCAGCAGGCATTGGTTACTACTTTGTCACTGGTCACTTTGTCTTTACTGACAAGACTGTCTACGAAGGTATCGCCTTCGGCCTCCAGGCTGCTGGCCTTGTGACTGTGGCAGCCAAAGCTGGCGCAACGAAATAGCTCACAATCAGCTGTTGTATTATTGACCCCTAGGTATCCTGGGGGTTATAATATTAGCGTATGCAAGATAGTCTTATGATTGAGTGGAGAAACGGTGAGATAACCATCACGCCGCCAGAGGATTTTCAGAAAGTGATAAAGCCACGGTACATACCACGAGGGGCGAGCCGTGGGTTATATATCAACCGTATGTCTGTGACCAAGAACGGGCAGACAACAGTGGTCACGTTTGAGAAGGATGGGGATGCCTATATTACCGCACCGACCGGCAAAGTCTACTTTACAGAGTATAAGATCGTGAGCGCTCAGCCTGTTCTGCTCTCTAAAGAGTTTGTTGGGTTCTCTGGTGTAAATACTGTCGGGGAATTTGATGAATTACTGTTGCCTATTTGATCTAGTAGGAGTATACTGTGAAATGCAGCGTGATCCGGAGTCCGGACGCCGAGAGAGCGACTGTACAAGTATAATTAATTAATTTACTGTGGTTATACATAGCGCCCGTGGTCAAAAGCCAGGGGCGTTGTGTTATTATAGAGGTGCATGACCAGCCTACCAAGCTATCTTGGCGTGGCTGGTTTTTATTATTGGCGTGTATAATGAGAGGTAGAATTAAACGGAGAAATTACTATGACAAAATGGATCAACAACGACGCTTGGAATGCCTTGCTCAATAAGGTAAAGACAGCGGATCAGATTTGGTTGCTATCTAGCTATGCAGACAGCTATACAGCAGCTAATAGCGCTAAATTGGGCGGTAAGGCGTACTCGCTCGGTACGGTTTCGTTCCCAGCTAGCACACCAAAGACAGTTAATCTGCCAAATGTGGCTGACGTGCCCATCGACCGTAGCGGACAAGTAAATCATATCGCCATCGTCCGCGCAGGTGGCAGTGAGCTTTTAATGGTTGTAGAGACACAACAGCAGACTGTAGCACAGAATGGTAAGGCTGATGTTTCTGGGTTGTCTTTGACGGCGGAGGTATTATAGTATGGCTGCTATCCAATACACGGTGCAGCGCATCGCGGAGATGGCGGAAGCATCTGGGTTTCGTGCTTGGTTTGATTTTGCCACTTGTCACATACACAGAATGAAGGGCGCAGATGAGGTGGCTAGATTTAGTTTAGATGACCAGCAAGACTTTTGGGTTGGTTCAGAGTTTCTATTGAAGATTATTAGCGACGGGAAGTATAACGAGATTATGGGGCATATTAATGTGCTATTGTTTAACAGCGGTGAACAGCTTCGTGATGGACTATACATGCTTCAAGACCAAGCGCTCAGCTGGTGGAATATTAAAGAGCTGCCAGACGGCACTGGTACTACCACTGTAGCTCGAAATAGCAGGGATGCTATGTACACTAAACGAGGCGTTGAAAGGCTCAGGAGGCGTTACGATGTAACGTCACGCTGTATAGCCGTAGAGATAAAATCAGAAACGCCAAAGACAGGCAGAGATGACAGCGGGGCGGGCAGTGGGCAGAACAACCAAGGCGGCGGTAATAACAACTACAATTACTTTTAGGAGGCTACATGGCAAACAACATGACAATTGGCCTGTTGGCCACAGCAATAACAGACGAGAATAGTACTATCGATATAGATGCTACATATAGCCCATATTTTCCTAGCGCTCCATTCTACATAACGGTTTCTCCTGTTGATGAGCCGCCGACAGCTCTCAATTCAGAGATAATGGCTGTTAGGCAGCGAAACGGCAAGACGCTTACGGTGAGTCGCGGGCAGAGAGGCATTGTAGCAAAATCTCATAAAAAGGGAGCTATGGTGTATCGAGGTGTCTACTATGAGAACCTTCTGCACGTCGGTGATATTGTTATGACACTCAATCCAACTCCTATGCCTGGGAGGTTGTTGCTTAACGGACAAGGTGGATATAGTAAGTGGGATTACCCATTGCTGTATGAGCATATTAGAAACAATTCACGTTATGGCACAATCTCAGGGGACACATTCACATTAGCAGATCTGCGTAGTAGATTCCCGTTGATCGCTGGCGGAGTAGATTCTGTCGGTGTGACGGGAGGTAGTAACACTATACGGCTAGCCCCACAGAATTATCAGGCTAATACATGGATGAGCCAAAGGATGAGTCCATCTGCCAACCCTTCTGGAGCTGTAAACCCCGGTAGCAACTGGGGTTTTAACCTCCATGGAGTGGCAAGTACACCTGGTGATTCATCGTTGAATGTGCCACTAGAGTGGAGGCCGCAATATATCGCGATGAATTTTGAAATTGTAGCGGGGTAGGTCGTGCTCGTATCAATACAACAGAGAGACCTTCCCTTGGCGTTTAGCACAAAGATATGGGAGAATGGCGATACTCTATTACCAGGTAAAGATGGACTAGAGGCATATTCGTCTAGGTTCTCTACGCACTATGCGTCGCTTGATGAAGTAAAGGGGCAGAGCGACGTAGAGCTGCTTGTAAAAGCAAAGATAGACACTCTTGTCTCCAGACAGGGCCTGCTTGTTGTGCGCGGCAACCGAGTAAACGGAGAGGATTGTGGCTATGTGTTAGGGTTATGGCAGGCCGGTAGTAATATGTATATGAAGGTCGACAACTCAGATAAGGCCTTCGACCAGGCTATATATGTCCCGTACCCAAAGGAGTGGAACTGGTATAGGTTTAGCATCAAAGGATCGACTATCAAGGCTAAGTTTTGGCGTGACGGGTATCCAGAACCGGCATGGCAGATCATTATAAATGACACTAAATGGCCCTATGATACTAACGGTATATCGGGCATTGCCCACTTTAGTGGTGGGACTGTTACATATAACTACGCGGCAGCTTCAACCGACGACAGACCAGCTCCAAAACCTGGTGACTACATAGACACATACGTAAATTCCAAGCCAGATTCAGATCTTGGCTATTGGGGCGCTCCGGGACTTAGGGCACTTGGCGCTATATGGGCCCGTAAGAAGGTTACGGGCAAATATGAGATTGAGCCAGTGGACACAACAGCTCGCATCAAGCCGGGCACCCCTGAAGTTAAGGTCAAGTATGGAATCGTAGCCAACCAGACAAGGGCTCGTATCACAACAGCTCAGCCGCGTGTTATCTATAAGGAGCCCGGCAAGGTATATATTTTGCCATCAACAGAGGTAGCGAGAGTCAAAATAAGCCAGCCGACACTAAATTACAAGGCACCACCCAATGTGAATGTTGTTGGCAATACAACAAAAGCCAGAATAACAATCAACCTGCCGTCAATTACTTTCAGTTCGAAACACGCCATCATCGCTGACGAGACTGTTGCTCGTATCGAGCTGCCGCAACCAACTATCGTGTTCAAGGATGTTGAGCGATATACGTTTTATGTAGATCCTGTGACGGCTCGTATACGCACTACAGCACCGCTCATTCGCTTTAAACGTGTGCAAATCAACCCTGACGTATGGAAAACTCCGCAAACCGAAATAGAGCATGAGTGGCGCAAGCTATCGTACACTAGTGAAGCTACCGGATCGTGGCGCAACCACCAATATTATCGTAGTGATGATCAAGTTTGGCGCAATAACCGCAAAGAGGACACATCTCAATGGCGAAAACCAGTATCTACCACGAGAGATGAGCAAGAGTGGCGGCGTGTAGTGTATGATTAGAGTAAAGGAGAATAAGACATGCTGACATTTTCGCAACTAAAACAAGATGTTATCAGCCTCATCAACGTAGATGAGGACAACATCAGTGAGGTACGCAAAGCCGTATCAGATATAAACACAGGAATAAAGCTATTCCAAAACGCCGTGAGACGTTACTGGGTGCGCCAGGAGCGTGAGACTAACCTTATCCAGGGTAAATCGCTGTATCGCTTCCCAAGGGACATGGTACGTGTCGTAGACGTGCGTATAAAAGACGGTGATAGCTACTATCCTATTACCCCAGTGCACAATATCGAGGAATGGCACAAGATTACGAGCGGGCAATCTACCGGAAGGCCTGAATGTTTCATTATCAAGAACGGTACAGAGATGGAATTGTTTCCGACACCAGCAGAGGACGTGCCAAGCGGTATGATTGTGACGTTTGAGCCTCGTATGCAGGACTTAGGACTGGCAGACAAGGAGTTTAGCGTGTCTCTGATAGAGAATAGCCCACGAGTTACAGCCTCACAGGATAGTTTTGTACGCAGTATGGAGAACAACGGGTGGCTACAGGTCACAGACGGTAGTGATGGCAACTGGTATAAGGTAGCAAAGGTTGTAAATGCCCGCGAGATACGCCTTGAGACGCCATATCAGGGCCTCACAGCGACAACAAGGGTAAAGATAGGTCAATGCCCACAATTCCCCGAGGAATACCACCAAGCGCCCGTATATTACGCCGCACAGCAATACTTTTTGATGCGTAAAGACCTAGATAGCGCCAACATGTACAAGCAATTGTTCGACAACATGGTGCAAGAGTACAAAACGGTGTACGGTATCACGACAAGCTCTGGTTTTATCCAGGGCGGTAGTAGTATGATGGGCCGAGAACGGATCACTGATCCAGTAAGGAGTATCTGGTAATGGCAGCAGGCAACACAGGTGATACAATTATCAGCCAAACATCGTTTTATGGTGGCTTTGGCACAGATGGTAAGATTGGTATCAAGAATAGCTATGGCGATTCAGAGTGTTTAGATGGCCGTAAGAACCCTAGTAGGCTCTCTGTACTCCCTGGGGCGCGTAATCTAGGTGATAATGATGTACAGAGCCTTATTGTGAACATGACACAGACTCCAGACGGCGTACGGTGGGGGATTGGTAACGATGGCACTCTCTATAAGATCGACGTAGACAACAACGTAACAAGGGCGTCCACCTGCCCCGGGTGGACGCAAGGTACGTTTGGTGACCTTACCTACTGGAGGCTCAAGGATGCCATTTACATTACCGGGAATGACCGCATCTACATGTACACTAACGCTACCTCTCCCAAACAGTCACAGATAGACGTGATCACTGGCAAGGCTAGCTCGTACCCCACAGTGGCGCAGATCCTTGTAAAAGATCGTGACGGCAAATGGATCGGTGGCGGAACAAACCGGTGGAGTAGTATCAACGGCCAACCTCAGAGCGACGGGTTGCCTACCTCTATTATTGAGAACGAGGAGAACACGTGTATATTCCTACCAGATCAGTCACCAATGACGCGTATCTCTGTGCGGTTTCATGCTAAGGGCAGTGGCCAAGTACACCTTGTTGTGCACGATGCTCAGAATAAGGAGATTGCTCACGCTACAAAAAATGCTAGCGAGGTACAGACAGGCCAGCTCACATACTTCGACTTTCCAGAGACGAAGGTGGGGGACTATGCCAACTTCGGTACAGAATATCACATCCACATGTATGCCAGCGACGGTAATTGGCGTGTAGAGACATATGAACAGGATAAGATGTATGGCTTGCATTTCCAATACTTTGCCTCACTACTCACTAGCACGACACGTAAGAGCCATCCAATCATCAACTGGGGCGGTAGCAAGCTATTTATTGGCAATGACCAGTATCTGGTTGACTGGCTTCCTTCTGGTCTAACAGAGGTAGATGAGACTGAATTTAACCGTCACCGTGTGATTGTCGAAACTGGGATGGAAGTAACAACACTCACGAGCAATGACGAGTATGTCGTATTAGGGTGTGAGAAAGTAAGTACAGTACCTGGCCGCTCCTTCCAAGAGGGTATGCTTGGCTTCTGGGACGGGTTCGCAGACGGCCTGAACTTTAAGATCGATACACCAATGGGTGAGCCAAAGAGCCTATTCACCTACCAGAACATCACGTACACGATTATTGATGGTGCTATGTACGCTTACACAGGAGCCAAGCAGCTTACCAAGGTACGCACGCTGAATGATAGCCACAGCGAGTACACAGAGCGACGAGACACCACAGATATTTACCCTCACTGTATGACAGTACGACGTGGTATCATGCTGTTTGCTTTCCCAAGCAAGACCAGCCTCTACACGATGAGGCATGGTATCTACTCATGGGGCGCGGTAGACAAGAACTACCCGGAGTCCTTTTATTACTCGTACAACATGCCAGAGACACTGGGGAACTACAACTCAGACGACGTAAAGTACGAGCTAGGCGGTTGCTGGAACTTCGGGGATACGCTGTATTTTAGCTATCAGACCAATACGAGGGATGGGCTACGTTCTAACCTGGCCATCGTAGACAACGATAGTAAGCCGGCCAAAAAATTTAGCTATCAATCACTCATGTACGATGGTGGTGTGCCATGGGCAGACAAGCAAGCCCTCCGTATGGGTGTAACGTTCCGTGCACTGCCTAAAGGCGCTACGATCATTCCTAAGTACAAGATCGACGCCAAGCCATGGGTATACGGTAAGAAAACAGCCACAGAGGGCGACGTAAGTGTCCGTATGGAGATAAACAAGCGATTTAAGGAAATTACCTTTGGCTTTGATGGAACGACCACAGACTCCACGCCAGAGCCTCCTACGATCGTATCTGTGCAACTTAACGCCCGAACACTCGGGGAGGAGATGAAACTGTAATGGCAGACTCAGTATACAACCCTAATACCGCTAGTCTTGAAACGTCATTTTCTCAGATTAAGGAGACGAAACTTACTACCAAGTTTGAGGAAATAGACAACACTGTGGTAGGTAATATAGCCCAGCAACAGCAGATCACACCACGCCAGGTGCGCACAGGTGAGACACGGGGCGACACACAGCTCCGTGGGCTCATCAAGGTTGAGGATCGATCGGGGCGTATCGTTGCCATGTTTGGATACTCTAAAGGGGCATTCTAGTGGTAAAGATAGATAGGAGAGATTACGGCTTGAAGATAGCCATGCCTGGGTACGATGTACAGACAGCGCCAGATAATAAGCTACTATTCAATTCGTCATTTCCTATACTGCAGGCTAAAGTGCTAGCCATACTAGGTATTAACGCTCTTCATACACTACCGGGCGCGCTGCATACAGCTAACTTTGGTGGTGAGTTTTTAGAAGCGAAGAACACTGGCTTCTCTACTATCTACAAGTTCAGGTGGAGGCACGGGCTAGGTTACGTACCATTCATGATGCCTATAGATCCATCATATTTTGGCTCTGGGTCTCCATGGTATGTTGACGAGCAATATATCTATTACATTAACTCAGTGCCGCCGTTCTACAACACAACAACAGGTGAGAGAAACCCTATTAACCTTATTTTCTGTAGCCCTACCCCTGTTACTGACGATATAGAGTATCCGTATATCGCTACGCCGCTGTCGTTCTCCAAAGAGCATATAGCCTACCTACATGATTACGGGATAAAAACATCACGGTATGGCTTTATAGAGAAGAACAAAGAGTTAGCTTTTGGTGATGCTGGTATAGATCTGCGCTTGCAGCCTCAGATGATACTCGGGGTGAAGACAAACAAAGAGTTTGGCAATAAGGCTGGCGATATAACATATTGGGTGCCCAGCACACTTGATATGACTGACGTTACTCCGTATGGCTTTGTTCAGAGCAAGATAGATATTGGTAACGGTAACACTGTGATGGCGTGGAGTATGATAGCTAACAGTGATCAAAAGAAGTGGATAACAATGGACGTTGGCACCAGATCGTACAAGCTTACGTACGGCGCAGATGATCCGTCGGCGGCACGAGCCTTAGTGGCTGTGCGCTCACCAATGGTATCGCCCTCAAGTGATACAATATACATATGACAAGAAACGATCATGGATATAGTAATTATGACTACGGGGTAAAAGTGCTCGACCCTGTTACGAAGTATGAGATATTCAATGCAAAGTACCCTATATTTGGTTCAGACATTACCAATAAAGTGCCCCAAATTGTCACTAGGCGTGTTGTTATTACAAATTCTAGTCACATATTCAACGAGCCCAACCACCCCAATCTAAATTTCAACTATTCAGGAGAGTGGACAAACGTACCTATCATGCAGTTTCAGGATGTAGACATACTCAAGGTACCGCACGGGCAAGGGAAGGTTCCTATATTCATGTCTATGGCTCGTTCACACTTGGTAAATCGTATGTATGCCCGCTGGTTCCAGGCTGATGGCAACTTTACCGTTGAATATAACATGCTTGTGACGCCAGCGGCACCTGGATCTGGTTACTATTCAGAGGATGTGCCGTTTATGCCGACACAGGGGCGTGCTCTCATTGATCCTATATCAGGAAAAGCTTTCGATTTTGTCGTTCCGCTCGGCAATGGCAACACCCGAAATATCACGAACAACTTTGTGCGGTGGAAAAACCTACGTATTTTCGCTGATAATGAGAATATATACGCCAGAATGTCTCTCGGATCATGGGTTTCGCACCGTTCATCGCGATGGGGGCCTGGGGCTAGCGCAGTTCATCAATTCATAAAACTATGGACAGATTTGAGCGGATCATGGTTTGATTTTACGTTCTATATATTCCCCTACGATCCTAAAGATGACATATTTGTGAGGTAATTATGGATTTACAGCAACGATTAGCAGACGCAACAAGATACAGAGACCAAACACGTGAATCGTGGCATCGTGCCCAGCGTGAAGCGGATGCGGCCAAGTCCTCATATGATGCAGCAACAGCTACAATGCCAAACTTTGGTGATGAGTTTGATAAGCGACGCAAGGAATACATGGAATCAGACGAGATTAAAAATCTCAAGGCTGATGTGGACGCCTCCAAGGCTAATGTAGAACGCACAAAGACAATGATAGACAAGTTGCCGGAGTCTATACGCCAGCAATTCGGTGGTACAGCTATCACACAGGCTCAGCGAGACCTAGCGAAGCAACAACAGCTACGTGGCCTCAGTCAACAGATGGCGGGCTACCAAGCTACATACATGACGACCAATAATACGTATCAGAAACGCGTTGAGGACGCTTTCAACCGCTCTATAGATGTAGCGAATAAGCACTACGACTCTATCTGGGACGGTATCAGACGCCGTTACAACGACTGGCAGACAGCCCTGCAGAACGTCAAGGCATGGGACAAGATGGATACTATCGCTAACCGCAACCTTCTCTCTGTTCAATCTGCTATTGATACGTATAGATTCCAGCAACGCCAGATGGCGGAGGAGAAGGCTCATATCGCCCGTATGAACGCGATTGATAACAGCTACATGTGGCGTGGTATCACTACCCAACAGCGCCTTATCAACGAGCAGGCTGCCATTAACGAGCGCTACATGCGTGATGAGGCTAATAAAAAGCTTGTTGTCCAGAATTACATGGCCGGGAAAGGCTCGTTCGGTGAATTGGAGCGTAAGTACTCGTAACACCAGGCTTATCTACGCCTAGCAGTGTTAAATTAGAGTAAAGGAGAATTAAGTATGGACTTTGGAGCAAGAATAGCAGACGCGCAAGGTACAAAAAACGCCAGTAAAGCGGCTTACAATAATTACCAAGCCCAATCCGACCAGGCCAAGTCGAATTACGACACACACCTGCAAAACAGGCGGACGTATGGCGATATTTATGACCAAGCGCGCAACAAGTACATGAACACTGACGAGATAAACAAAGCTCGGGGTGTTTACACCACTGCTCGTGACGCAGTGAACCAAATCAACACTACCATCAACAAGCTACCAGAGAGCATCCGGCAGCAGTATGGTGGCACGGGCCTTACAGAGGCTCAGAGGCAACGTGCATTGCAAGGCCAGCTCGGCAATATGCAGAACACACAGAATTACCTCAACACCAACTACCAAAACGCATCGACAGACTACAACGAGCTTGTGAACCGTGCGATGAACGAGGTAAACAATGTTGCAGCTGGTAACTACAAGACCCAAGAGGACACCACGAACATCCTCCAGGGCATCTGGAACACACTGCTCGGGCAGCGTAACAGCGCCTACAGTCAATATCAGCAGGACGAAAACGCTCTTGCTAATATCTACGGTGCCCGAGACAACTGGGAACTTAACCAGCAGAGAATGGCCCTTGAGCGATGGAAGGAGCAACAGGCTAACGCACGGCAAGCAGCAGCTAATGCCGCCAACTTCGGTTTGCAGAAATACATGCTTGATCGACAGGACGCCTCTAACGCCTCAGCTCGTGCTTGGCAAGAAAAACTTGCAGCCGCTCAAAATGCAGCCCGTGCTGAAGCTAGCCGCCTTGGCCGTGTACAGGCTGATCATAACCGTATTAACAACCATAACTACTTTGGCGACATTGGTAACAACCTCTCGCAAGGCTTCCGTAATGTAGCTAAATGGGGGCCGCTCGCGCTATTCGGCGGTGGCTCACTGTGGGGGAGATAGAGTATGTTTGATTGGTTATTCGGTAAAACAAAAGATCAGGCTCTGGCTAAATACCAGGATGCCGCTGATCAGCAACAAATCAACCAGAAGGTCAACGACTTTTACAAGGAGCAACTCAATGGTATCTACAACGATCCAGCTAATGCCGGGCTGCTGGCAGATATGCGTAAGACTACTCCTGGGTTTGATGACACCTGGAAAAGCCAAATGTCATCACTAGACAGTAAAAGTGAACAACTGAAAGGAGCAGCCAGTGACGCTAACGCTGAACTTGAAAAGCAAAAGAAGAAGCAGAAGAACAATGTATTTGGTGACGGTCTTCTTGGTTCCTTTCTTAACCCTATTGCTCAAACAGTCGGTGCAGTAAGCGACCTAGCCACAGGTAATTACAAAGATCGTGACGTAGGTAGTGACCTTGCTGCCGCTGGCGAGACTCTTCTTACTGCTCTACCTGGCATTGGTGCCGCCGCTAAGGCTGCCAAGCTTGGCAAGGTAGCTGAAGGCCTGGGGGCGGTCAATAAGGCCCTATACACCATTCCTGGCTCAGCTGCTACTGGTGCTGCTATGGGTGGACTAGACAAGATCCGCACGGGCGAGACAGATGACGCACTGAACGGTGCACTACTTGGTGGCGTTATGGGAGGCGCTATACCGGGCGCTATGAAGGTGGGCGGTAACTTTCTCAAGAACCGTGGGGAGAAGGCGATAATCCGCGGCTCAGTTGGCTCTGGGGTTGACCCTAATGTCTTACTAGAATCTTTGCCTTCACGAGCGCTGTACCAAGAGGGGCTGCGCAGCCTTGTGCCTAAGAGTGCAGTTGGCAAGCTAGCCCTTGGCGGCGGCTCTTTGTACGGTGGCTCACAGCTCATGGGCGCTCTCAACCCACAGCAGGGCGTCCCTGATGAGGATGAGCAAGCTAACACACTAAACGAGCTATATAAACGACGACAAGGGGGTATGTACTAATGTTCGGTGGAGTATTAAATAAACTATTCTCTAAGGGGGCGGCTAAGTACGGCGACGACATTGTTGCCCGGCTTGCTACTAACTATGGCGATGATATTGCGCGCTCAGCAGGCAGCGGTGTACTCAATAATCTTATGCGGAATGAAGCGGACGATATTGCCGCCAAGGCTGTAGCCAGCGCAGCGCCAGAGGTGGTAGAGGCTGCAGTGCCTAAGGTTGCTAGTGTGGCTGACGACGTAGTTGAGACTGCTATTCCGAAGGTAGCGAACGTCGCTGATGACGTTGTAGAAGCTACAACACCAGCTTTGGCTAACGTAGTGGATGACGAGAGTGACGATATTGTTCAGCGGCTTATTAACCGGCCAGAGCAAGATCCTCGTGCCCGGCAGTTAGCAGAGGGTGTTGACCCTAAGAAAATCGTAAACGAAGCTATCAAAGACAACGACACGATGTATAACGCTACAAACGCTAAGCTTGCCGACAATAACACAGTAGGAGCGAAGCTTAACAATATCGGCCAATCTATTGAGGATGTGGGCACCAACCTACGCAATAACGAGATTATCGGTGCTGTGAAGGACAAGAAGGTGCTTGAACGCGCTCCAGATGCTATCAAGTTTGCAGAGAAGTACGGTATCCAACCTAACCAGTATGAGGATTACGCCGGTATTGCAACAGGCAAAGACGGGCTATTCTCTACGTTCCAAAACAACGCCTTAAAGGACTCACAGATCAGCGTGTTGATGCCAAAAGAGGCTAGTACAAAAGCCTTGAAGGCTATCGACGAGTCTATTGCCCTTGAGCCAGCTCAAAAGAAGACGCTCAAAAAGATCATAGAGTCGGCAGATCAACAGCCACAGGGCAAAATATTGGATCGTCTAGCAGAGCGCGGTGAGAACCGCGCAGCGGCTATCGGTGAGGCTGATATTTATGATATGCACAAGGCTATCCAAGAGCTGGAAGGCAAAGCCTACGATATGACCGGTAAGGGAGCTAACGCAGCCCGTAAGATCATCCGTGACTACACTGGTGAGCTTAAAAAGACTATCAATGAGGCCTCAGCTGACGTATATAAGGATGCAGACAAGATCGCAGATTTTCTAAAGGCAGCAGAAGGTGCGAACCTCCCACCAAAGATGTTACAGGATGTGGCCAAGAAGCTACGCGATGGCGTTACCTACTCTGATGTGCGAAGTATGCAAGCTCCGTTCGTTATTATGGGGCAGCTGGCTAAAGAAAAGAAAATGGCACCTCTCGCTGGTGGGGTAATGGGCAATGGCAACTTCGGCAACCCGATCCAACAGGTGGCTCAAGAGGTTATTGGTAAGCCATTAGCCTCGACAACAGGGAAATTACTCCAGCGTGGTGGCCGTGCGCTCCAGTTGGCCTCAGACAGCCCAGAAGCTCTCGTGGGCGGCGTCGTAGGGAAAGCTAAGAATACAGCTAAAAACGCAGCTCTAGCTGGTGCAGGCCTTCTCGCTCTCGGTCAATTGAACGGGCAAAACGCCGACGCAACATCTCAGCTATCCGGAAATTCCGGACAGCTCGGCAGTGCGCAGAGCGCTCAGGCTCAACAGAAGGAATTACAACAAGCCCAACAGCTCCAAGCTATGCAGCAGTTAATGCAGCCGTCGAAGTTCGCCGGTAAAGACCGTGACCAGATCGAGCAAGCCTACATGGCAGCAGCGGCGGACAACAACCCGAAGGCTGTACAGTTCTATGCCTCAATGCTTGAGCAGCTCGACAAGAAAGACGCGATGAACCAGAAACAACTCGCCGCGCTCCAGAAGGCAAGTAGTAGCAAAACATCGAAAGACGACCAAAAGAAGGCAGACGCAGCCAAGAAGGCAGCTAGTATCGAGACTATGTACAAGCAGGCTGGTGGTGCGCAAGGCCCTGTAGGTGTGCTGAACAACCTTATGAACAGCGCAACGCTCGGTATGTTCAATCCTGGCGCGTCGGCTTACGAGGCTAACCAGCAGGCCCTAGCGGTCGCCCTAGCCCGTGCAGCAGGCGACAGTGGTGCTCTATCTAACCAGGACATCCAGGGCTACAAGTCAATGTTGCCACTCACTACAGATAGCCCACAGGCCGCAAAGCTAAAATTGCAGAACATTTACGCGCAATTAGGCCAATAATGGCCACGGTTATCACTGAATAGTGTCGTAAAATCAGATTAGTAACAACTATAAGGAGATGGAAGCAATGAAGTTTTCAGAAACAGTGCAAAACATCACAAAGGACGAGTTTCTACCTCGCGTTGTTGACTTTGTTAACAACTCGAACGTTTTGACAGCTCGCGTGATGAGCAACACCAAGAAGTGGACTGGGCCAAAGGTTCAAAGTCCTACACAAACCAAGAACAGCACGACTGGTAAGTCAATTACCGACATGGAGCAGTTTGCTGTTTCTAACACTGACAACGTCAAGAACCTGAAGTGGGAACCAGCCACTGTCGTTCAGAGCGTTGTTGTGAGCCAGCTTGAGAAGGCTGTCAACCAAGCATCGAACGACAACCAGGTTGTCCGCTTGGTCGCTCAAAAGCTCGAGGAGGCTCAAAACAGCCTCGCAAACCTCATCGGTACTCAGCTTTACGGTACTGGTGCTGGTAACGACCTCGATGGTCTTGGCTTGATCGTTGACAACGGTACGGCATCTACCACTTATGCTGGTATCACCCGTGCTACTATGCCTTCGGTCAACGCTGACGTTACGGCTGCCGCTAACGGCCTCTTGACTCTCGGCCTCATGGCTAAAGAGTTTGATGCTGTGTCGGCTGCCGGTAGCGCAAAGCACAGCCCAACGATGATCCTCAGCGACAAGGCAACTTGGAGCCTCTACGAGGAGTTGATGGGCGACAAGCTCAGCGTCCAGTACAACGCTATGACTGCTCGTGGCTACAACCGTGTTAGCGGTGGTACTCCAATGGGCACGTCTGTACCTGCTAGCGAGTTGCACGGCTCGGCTGGGTTCGTATCGCTCGACTTTCGTGGTAAGCCATGTGTGGCGGACGACAAAGCTCCTGTGGGCAAGATGTTCTTCCTCAACGAGAACTACCTGGAGTTTCGTGACCTGACCATTCCTGGCCTTGAGCGCGTGAAGCAGAAGCAGGAAGCTATCGATAGCGCTATTAGCGAGGATCAGCCTACTTGGATGCAGTTCCGCGGTTTCATGAACCCAACGAACCAGCTCGCAGAGATTGGTGCAATGGTTGTATCGGGTAACTTTATCTGTACTCAACCTCGCCGCCAGGGTGTTATCACAGGTATCACCAAGATCCGGTAGTCTAGTCTATAGATTCCCAAGAGCCCCACTCCGGTGGGGTTTTCTTGTTGTAAATAAAACTCAGAAAAGTGTTGACTCTATTCTTTAGATGGTGTACTATAGAGACATAGCAAACATAAGCAAGAGAGGAGAAATACTTGCATGGCTAAAGAAAGTAAAACCACTAGGAAGAGTCAAGATGTAATCTTTGGGGCAAATGAGGAGATTCGCCGCGCTGTAGACAAGCTCTACGTAAAGAAGACGAGCGCTATCATGACGGCAGCGATCTTTGCCGTGATGCTCTCACTGATTGCCACTGGTGTAGCCTTCGCTGCCGGCCTCAATACAGGCCGTACACAGGTAGAGAAATACAACACTATCAAGGTTGTAACGAGCGAAACTGCGGGAAAAGAAAAAGCCCAGTAGCGAAACCAGTTGTTAAAGTAGAGCAGCCTCCAGTAGCTATAGTGGCGCAGCCAACAAAGACAGGATGCGATGCTGTGCGTGAGGAGGCCTCGAAATACAGCGGGTGGGACGTAAATACAATGGTCGCTATCGCTACCGCCGAGAGTCATTGTAGGACAGGCGCAAAAGGCGACCAAACACTAACATTTACACAAAATAATAGGGTATATGGGTACAGTCTTGGAGCTTTCCAAGTAAGGATACTTCCAGGACGAGAACATTGCGACACGTTCGATGTAGGGACTAACGTAAAATGTGCGTACGATGTGTGGAGGTCACAGGGGTACAGAGCATGGTCGGTCTATTTGAGCGGTAAATATAAAGAGCACCTATAGTGGGTGCTCTTCTCTTTGGGTTTGTCTTTGTGTTTATATTAGGCCGCGCTTTTTAGCCTCTTCCGGGTAGTACTCGATAAAGTCCTCGTTTACTGTCCCATCTGGATTATGCGACTGGATTAGGTCAACCGCATAGTCCTCGCGCTGTCTGTCTTTGTTGTTTGTGTCTGCTATTCCCGTAACAGTGCTTGAGACGCGCTGTGATGCGTCTTTTGGTGTTTCACGGTAATATATACCATCTATGATCACACCCATCTATTTCACGTCCTTCATAAAGTCTAACGGGTCTTTTTCTGTTTGTCCTGTCTCATCACGCCATTGAGCGTTGATCGTTACAGGGTCGGCGGCTTCAATGATACCGCTCCTTTTGTTTGTGTCTTTGTTTTTGTTTAGGTATTGTTCCTCCGCGTCTGCATATTTCTCTAGCCACGAGAACCCTGACCGTCGTGCCGGAGCTGGCGACGACGAGTCACGGCGGGCTGTTGATAGAGAAACTAGGAGCGAGCAAATTGAAATAACAAGGGCTACAATATCCATTATTCTTGATCCTTCTCAAATGGTAGGGCTACATTAATCGATAGGAGCTGTGCAGCGACGCTGTGGCTGTTGATAATCGCTTCCTCGATAGATTTAGCACTATCTACAATACCAGCCTCCAGAACGTCCGTATGATAGGTCTCAGAGTAAATATCGTAACCAGCCTTTGGTGTGTATGGTTTATCCTCGGTCGTTTCCTTGGCCATGCTGTTTACGAGCATTGTGTAAGGTTGTGTGAGGTAGCTGGGCATATTGGTCGTATCGTGCTCGTATACATCGCGCAGGAATGTACCACCGCCAGGGAGCACACCGTAGTCTTTCGCAATCTGCGTGGCTGCTACAGCGTCCTCAATACGGAGTTTTAGCTCTTGCCGTTCAACCTGTGTAGCTGCGCCAACGCTAATCTCTACAGTCTTACCATTCAAGGCATCACGTCGGTAATCGTCCTTGATGCCTTCGATGTATTGGTCTAGCTTATCACGGTTACCAGGGCCGGACAGGATTGTCTTTGTAGTGGTAATATGAGCGCGCTCAACCTTACCGATGTTGGCGTCTGTAAAGTCTGATACGCGTGGTGATACAAACACCTCAGCGCCAGCATAGGCTGCTACGTCACGAAGGAATAGCTCGCGTGCTTGACTCGATGGCTCTACTACAACAATGTTCAGTTTGCCGTTCATCTTATTGGTAGCGAGAGTCTCTAGAGCTTGGCCTGATACGTCTGCTACGAGAACGATACTCTCTGCGCCAGCCTTGAGAACAGCGTCGATGATAGGTACGATGTCATCGTTCTTACTGATGATACGAGACATGACAATAACGGTTGGGTTGTCGTATTTAGTTTGGATGGATTGCATATCATCTGCGAAGGCGATGGAGGACATGCCTTTTTTGAATGTGAACCCTTGGACGATTTTGCTCTCAATCTTATTTTCGGGTGTTTCTACCACTGTTACTGCGCCATTAGCGCCAGCATCGTTGATAGCGTCGAATACTAGATGGCCAATGGCTTCATCGCCTGATGACGTGCGCGCTACATTGTAAAGCAGGTCATCATTGGCTTTTATCTTAGTATCCTTGATAGCCTTAATGATAGCCTTCTTGTTTTGCTCGATCTGCTTCTGCACAGCACGAGGCTTATCTTTGGCCATCTCTTTAAAGTAGCTATAAACAAGGTAGGTCATCACAATAGTGAGAGTGGTAGAGTCACCTGCTGTGCGGTTCGTTTTCTCACTAGCCTGGCGTACAAGAGAAATAGCCATATTCTCTACTGGATCCGCTACTACAAGACGGCCAATATTAGTAATACCGTCGTGAGACACGAGAGGCTCGCCATAACGGTGTTCGATCATGATATTGCCAGAGTTTGCGCCGTATGAGGAATAAGCTACATCAAACGCCTTCTCGACGCCCATACTGATCTTTTCTCGCAATTCCGCGCCACGTATCACATTACGTACTGATGTTTGTTTAGGCATCTAGTGAACCCCCATTCACAGCGTCTACAGGGACGAAAATAAACATCTTGCCGTCTACTTCAATCTCCTCGCTGTCGTTATACTTCGTAAAATATATTTTGTTGCCAAGGAATTTAGAGAGTGTTTCCTCTTTATCTGTGGCAACACCGTCAGGGTGAATGTAGACAGCCTTCAGTGTGCCGCTCGTATGGCTGCCGTGATCCCCTTGCGAGATAGACAGACTCGAGCCATATTTATTAGTTACCTCTACCAGGCAAAACCCTGGCATAACGTGTAACTGTGTGCTCATGTTTGTGCTCCTATTTAGTTATTGCTTGTGTATCCATTATAGCATTAGGGTGAAAACCAAAAAAGAGGCCGGAGCCTCTCTCTTGGGTTAGGTGGTGTAAACTACACTTCGCACCAGAAATAGTGACCAGCTGGCACAGCGCTACGGGTGTAAACCTTAGCACCTGCTGTAACCTTCTTGAGGTTGTCGTAGTCGTTAGGACGAACCTGCACACCAGTGTTGGCCGAAACATCCTCGAGAATTTGGTCGCGTAGGTAGACATAGTCACCTGAAACCTGAATAAACTCAAGAAGTTGTTTGTTGTTAATAAGGATGGTGCCATCTTGCCAACCGTCGGCTTGGTGACCAGGCTTCAACTGGATAACAGTGTCTCCGGTTTTAGCGTCGGCTGCCAACCCGCCATTTTTGTTTGTGGCGTCGTTTTTCATCCCAGTCCAATATGGCTGAGCGTCGGTGTCTGCCGACTTACAATAACGGAACTGGCGTCCCGTATCTGTGAATGCAATTTGGCCGATCACGCCACGCTTATCTGGAGTCGTGGTAAATTGTGATTCTGGCACTGCTACGCCGTAATTTACTAGCATAATTGTCTCCTATTATTAAAGATTATACTAACTTAATACTAACATATAAGGAGGGCTTTTCGCCCTCCTATTCTTTCTAGTGTTGTTCTAAAAAATTTGATCGTTTGGTATTTGTTTTCGTCTTTCTTTGTAGTCTGTTAGTTTCATGTATTTATCTATTTGGTCTTTTGCGTCGTCAAACCCTACTGCGAAGGTACATCTATAGCCACGTTCGCTCAGACGCTTCATGTAGGCGTACTGCTCTGCAAAGTGCTCGTTTGCCCAGCTTCCGTCTTTCTTCATGAGACGCACACCTTCACGCTTTAGCTCGAGGTATAGCCCGTGATACCATTCACCGCCCAATTGTGCAGGTTCAGCGATAAATAGGTCTGGGTAACCTCGCCCTTCCTGTAGCGCCTTGTGCTTTATGGCCTGCCCCATCGTCATCTTAACGCCAGCGCTAAAGTCTGTGCGGAATATGACACCAGGGTACTGTATTTTTAAATAGTCCACCACCATCTGGTGGATGGTGGACTCTTTTGCGGTTTTAGCTCTCGCCACGGTACATACCTTCTACGATCATGACCTTGAGTGTTTCTAGGACAGCTAGATCTTTTGTAGCCATCACCCTACCAGACAGGTCGTCTCGTGGTACAGCCTTCTTGATTCGGCCATTATAGCGTGGGATGGTAGATAGAACTGAACCGTTCATAGTAATCTCGTAACGGCTCTTTTCCTCTTTTACGTCGAACTTCTCATTCTTAAGGAGTACCCGCTGGATATTATCAGTAGCTGAAAATGGCAGCTCTGCGTACGGTGTGGCACTTCCGCCTTTCTTGCCAGCAATCGAGGCGAGCTTTGGGTTTTTGCCAAAGCCTTTCTTTACCTTGGCAGCCCCACCCAGTTTGCCAATTTTTTTGTAGTAGTCCTCGCCGTGCGTAAGGCGTTTATCATATTTACTTTGTTTCATATATCTCCTTATAGCTTTACCTGCTTAGTGATAGCGCTACGTACACCACCTGTGTACTGCTTGGCTTGTACCGTGTCTAGCCGGCGGTTGATAGCGTCCACAATAGCTTCACGGTCGCTAATCTCTGCAAGCATCTGGTCTTTGTAGGCTTGTAGCTCCTCTTCAGGTAGGCCGTCTACAACCTCTTGCATCTCAAACATCGCGGGCTGTACGGGCTCAGTCTCTGCCATACTAAAGTCCTCGTGTGGTTCAGGACTGTAGCCCTTCATAGCTTCTCGCGGCAGTGCCAACTGATCAATCATAAGATCGTTACCCTGGCCAATGTGTTTTTTGTACTCGCTCATACTTTCCTCCGTTTGATGTTTACAGTGTCCGCGCAAGTGATCACTTAATGTGTCGAACTGCGCCCACTTGTCGTTTGTCTCTTGGTTTAGTTTTGGTGTGTTGTAGTTCATTATTCTCCTTTATTTTTGTAATAATCTACTATCTTTGTACCATTCATTGCCTCTCGGCGATCTAGCGGCGTGTTATTGTATATCTTTACCAGCTCTAGCACAGTGTCTTTGACTATATCGAGCATCCTATCACCGCCCTACACTTTATAGCCACCGTTTACTTCATCGATTAGGACGGAACCGTCATGTACATTGGAATATACA
>ERZ772971.383-NODE-383-length-28636-cov-5.461810_pt1 | contig 28636 bp, 25 predicted proteins | sample MGYA00511943_ERZ772971 | MGnify/ENA primary metagenome ERZ772971 (study PRJEB29015, sample SAMEA2737929) | human oral metagenome | biome: human oral; feature: human-associated habitat; material: dental | place: China | collected 2144 ... | reverse complement strand
AAGTGCCATCACGGGCTGAAGAAATCGAATAAGATGCTGTTTATAAATGATTATTTTGCGAAGGGATAGCCTCAAAAGCACCCATTTTGTCCATTAGAGTCCCACGTCTCAAAAAAGCACCCGTTTTGTCCATTACGCCTCTTTTTCATTAGCGTGTCCCGTGGAATGGATGGAGAAGCGGGCTGCACGGCTATGGGAACTTCAAATAGATACCGTCTTGGCGCGACTTGCTGTGTTACACGAACGGCCTTTGTCGCGCCACTTGATTTGAAGCCACGGTGCGACCCAAAGGCATTGTAACGCGTGCATCGTGATTTTCACAGGAAAATACCCGAATTATCACGTTTATTCTTGTGGTTTTTTTTGGGGATTTGCCCAAATGAGCGGGCGGAAGACGTTATTGCAGCGCTTCGAGTTGCAGCGGCACGGGGCTGACGGGGATGGGGGCGACGGTTTTGTCGTCGTTGCCGGTACCGTCAGTCGCAGGATTGACGGATTCGAGGGTGAGTTTTTGGTCCAGCGGACGGGCATTGCCCGGCAGTTGTGGTGCAGCAAGGAGAAGGTTAGCGGCTTTTTGCCGTTTTTCCCGTTCGACGAGGCCGGGGATGTCGGGAATATTCGCCATTTCACTGTCCGGCAGGACGAAGTAGGTTTCGTTTTTGCCGATCATGCCGTAGTCCTCACGCGCTTTTTCTTCGTACACGCGGTAGGCGTCGGGGGATTTGAGGCTGTCCACGTTGATGCGCAGCGCATCGTTGCGGTCGTTCAGCAGTTTGTTTTCACGCAAATGCAAGCCGACCTGCTGGCGCAGGTCGGCGATGTGTTCCTGGGTGCGGTTTTGCAACCGCCACAGGTAGGCGTTTATGAGTCCGAGGCTGAGCGCGATGGCGAGCAGCGTCAGGTAGATAAACGCTCGCTTCATCAGTTCTTGATTTTGCCGAGCAGGGCGGCTTTGCCACCGTAGCGGACTTCATTGCCGAGTTCGGCTTCGATGGTCAGCAAGCGGTTGTATTTGGCGACGCGGTCAGAGCGGCACAGTGAGCCGGTCTTGATTTGCGTAGCGCTGGTGGCAACGGCGATATCGGCAATGGTGGTGTCCTCGGTTTCGCCGGAACGGTGCGAAACGATGGCGGCGTAGCCGGCATCTTCAGCCATTTTGATGGCTTGCAGGGTTTCGGAGAGAGAGCCGATTTGGTTCGGCTTGATGAGGATGGCATTGGCGATGCCTTTTTCGATGCCTTCTTTGAAGATGCGGGTGTTGGTGACGTAGAGGTCGTCGCCGACGAGCTGCACTTTGCCGCCGAGTTTGTCGGTGAGGATTTTCCAGCCGTCCCAGTCGCTTTCATCCAGGCCGTCTTCGATGGAGACGATCGGATAGCGCTCAACGAGGCCGGCGAGGTAGTCCACGAATTCGGCAGAGGTGAAGGTTTTGCCTTCGGAAGCGAGGCTGTATTTGCCGTTTTCGTAGAGTTCGGAAGCGGCAACGTCAAGAGCGAGGTAGATTTGTTCGCCGGCTTTGTAGCCTGCTTTGGCGATGGCTTCCATGATGACTTGCAGGGCTTCTTCGTTGGAGCCGAGGTCAGGGGCAAAGCCGCCTTCGTCGCCAACGCCGGTGGAAAGGCCTTTGTCATGCAGGACTTTTTTCAGGGTGTGGAAGATTTCAGAACCGGCGCGCAGGGCTTCGTGGAAGCTGTTGAAGCCGGCAGGCATGATCATGAATTCCTGGATGTCCACGCTGTTGTCAGCGTGTTCGCCGCCGTTGACGATGTTCATCATCGGTACGGGCAGGGTGTAGCCGGTGGTGTTGTGCAGCACGGCGTAGAGCGGTTTTTTCAGGCTGGCAGCTTTGGCGTGGGCGAGGGCGAGGGAGACGCCGAGGATGGCGTTTGCGCCGAGGTTCTTTTTGAAGTCATCGCCGTCGAGATCGAGCATGATTTTGTCGAGGGCGGTGAGGTCGTCAATGGCTTTGCCTTTGAGCGCCGGGCCGAGTTTTTCGTTGACATTGGCGACGGCTTTGGTCACGCCTTTGCCGAGGTAGCGGGCTTTGTCGCCATCGCGCAGTTCGAGGGCTTCGCGTGAGCCGGTGGAGGCGCCGGAAGGAACGCCAGCGGTGCCTTGTGCGCCGTCGGAAAGGGTAACGGTGACTTGTACGGTCGGGTTGCCGCGTGAGTCGAGGATTTCGAGGGCTTTGACGTTTTGTACGGTTGTCGTCATTGTGTTGGCTCCTGTTAGTTAGAGGGTTTTGGCGATGTTGTCGAGCGCTTGCAGTTGTTTGAGCAGCTCGGGCATGTGTCCCAGCGGCCAGGCGTTCGGCCCGTCGGAGAGGGCTTTGTCCGGGTCGGGATGGGTTTCCATGAACAGTCCCGCGACGCCGACGGCAACTGCCGCGCGTGCGAGAACCGGCACGAATTCGCGCTGCCCGCCGGAGGAGGCGCCTTGTCCCCCCGGCAGTTGCACGGAGTGGGTGGCGTCGAAGACGACGGGGCAACCGGTTTGTTTCATCACCGGCAGCGAGCGCATGTCGGAGACGAGGTTGTTGTAGCCAAAGCTCACGCCGCGTTCACACAGCATGATGCGGTCGTTGCCGGTGCTTTTCGCTTTATCGGCGACATGGCGCATGTCCCACGGCGCGAGGAACTGGCCTTTTTTGATGTTGACCGGCAGGCCCCGGGCGCAGACGTTGTAGATGAAGTTGGTCTGGCGGCAGAGGAAGGCAGGGGTTTGCAGCACGTCCACCACGGCGGCGACTTCATCCAGCGGGGTGTCTTCGTGCACGTCGGTAAGGACGGGGACGCCGATCTCGGCTTTGACTTTGGCGAGAATACGCAGGCCTTCGGCGATACCGGGACCGCGATAGCTGGCGCCGGACGAGCGGTTGGCTTTGTCGAAGGAGGATTTGTAGATGAAGGGGATGCCGAGATTGTCGGTAATTTTTTTCAGGGTTTCCGCCGTTGAAAGCGCGAGCGCTTCGCTCTCGATGACGCAGGGACCGGCGATGAGGAAGAAGGGGCGATCGTTGCCGACCTGGTAGCCACAGAGGTTCATGCGTCTGCTCCGTCGTGATGGGCGCGCGCGGCGCGGATGAAGGATTCGAAGAGCGGATGCCCTTTGCGCGGGGTCGAGGTGAATTCGGGGTGCGACTGACAGGCGATGAACCACGGATGGTCGGGCAATTCGATGACTTCTACCAGACCGTTGTCTTCGGAACGGCCAGAGATGATCATGCCAGCGTCTTCAAGGCGTTTTTCGTAGTGGCTGTTCACTTCGTAGCGGTGGCGGTGGCGTTCGTTGATGATTTCCGCGCCGTAGATTTGTGCGATTTTGCTGCCGGATTTGAGCCGTGCTGGCAGGGCACCGAGGCGCATGGTGCCGCCAAGGTCGCTTTGTTTGTCGCGCTGTTCGGTTTCGCCGCGTTCGTTCACCCATTCGGTGACGAGGGCGACCACGGGTTCCTGGCTGCTATCGCCCCATTCGGTGCTGCCGGCATTTTCGATGCCAAGGACGTGACGCGCGTATTCGATGACAGCGAGCTGCATGCCGAGGCAGATGCCGAGGTAGGGGATACGGTTTTCGCGCGCGTATTGCACGGCGCGGATTTTGCCGCTGATGCCGCGATTGCCGAAGCCTCCCGGCACGACGACGCCGTCCACGCCTTCCAGCAGCGACTCGCCCTGCCGGTGCAGGTCTTCGGAATCGATGTAGCGGATTTTTACCGCGTTGCCGCTGCGGATGCCGGCGTGGTAGAGCGCTTCGTTGAGCGATTTGTAGGCGTCGGTGAGATCTACGTATTTGCCAACCATGGCAATCGTCACTTCGTGCTTCAGATTGGCAATGGCGTCGTTGACCTGCTGCCAGTCGCTGAGATCAGCGGGGGCGGCATCGAGGGCGAAGTGGCGCATGACGACTTCATCCACGCCCTGCTTGTGATAGAGCAGCGGGATTTCGTAGATATTTTTCACGTCCAGCCCGGCGAAGACCGCATCAGCGGGGACATTGGTAAAGAGGGCAATTTTGCGCCGCTCGTCTTCGGGAATATCGCGGTCGGCGCGGCAAATCAGCATATCCGGCTGGATGCCGATCGAGCGCAATTCCTTGACGCTGTGCTGCGTCGGCTTTGTTTTCAATTCCCCTGCGGCAGCGATATAAGGCAGCAGTGTCAGGTGGATATACATGCAGCGGCTGCGGCCCAATTGCGCACCCAACTGGCGGATGGCTTCGAGGAAAGGCAGCGATTCAATGTCGCCGACCGTGCCGCCGATTTCCACCAGCGCAATATCCGCCCCTTCAGCGGCGCGCAACACGTACGACTTGATAGCATCGGTAATATGCGGGATGACCTGCACCGTCGCGCCCAAATAATCGCCGTGGCGTTCCTTGCGGATCACCTCGGCGTAAATGCGGCCGGTGGTGCAGTTATTGAACTGGGTGGCGCGCATCCGCACGAAGCGTTCATAATGGCCGAGGTCGAGGTCGGTTTCCGCGCCGTCATGGGTGACAAACACCTCGCCGTGCTGGAAGGGGCTCATCGTCCCCGGATCGACATTGATATACGGATCGAGCTTGATCAGCGTGATGCGTAGCCCGCGTGATTCCAGAATAGCGCCCAAAGAAGCGGCGGCGATGCCCTTCCCCAAGGAAGAAACCACGCCGCCGGTAACAAAAATAAACTTGGTCATGCGTCCGAAACCGATGAAAAATGATGCGAAATGCTAACAGAATGCGCCTGTTGATGCCAGTCAAACGCCAGCCCGTCCCAGCCCGCAGCCGCGCCAAAACCGCCTAACCACGCCGCTTCACCATCCACCAGCAAGAGCGGCAGACGGCGACGCAAATACGGCGGCACCCCCTGATTCTGCAAAAAATTCTTCAGCGCCTGCGGATAACGCTGCCCAGGTGCCTGCCAGCGTGCGGCGCAGGGAAACAGCGCCCAACGGCACACCCTGCCCGCCAGCAAATCCTGCCCCGTGCGCAAGCGCAATACGCCCACACCCGACCATACCGTTTGAGCGGCAAATGGCGGCGGCGACTGCGGCGTACTGGCGCGGAACAAGTGCAAACAGCCGCGATGCTGCACCACCACCGTCTCGCCATAACACAATTCCGCGTGACCATTCTGCCCGCCAAGCGCATCTATAAACGACAACAACCGCTTGCCCGGCGGCGCAGGCTGTCCGGCGCGCTGCAACCAGCGGCGCAACAAGGCCTTGGCGACCGTCGTCCCATGCGCGGCAGCGAGCGCGTCCCACGGAAACACCGTCTGCGCCTCACCCAGAATCCCGTCCAGCAACGCCTGCTGCACCGCTTGCGCTTCAGCCAGCCAGCCAGCCGAGCGTGCGACCGCTGCCGCCATCTCCACCAGCGGCGGCAAACCCGCATGACGCAGGCGGTTGCGGGCAAAACGCGTATCCACATTGCTGGGATCATCCAGAAACGGCACCCCCTCGGCGGCAACAAACACCTCAATCGCCGCGCGCGACGTATCCAGCAGAGGGCGCCAGTGCGCGCCATCGGCAAACGGACGCTGCGCGGGCATCGCCGCGAGACCGTCCAGCCCGCTGCCGCGCAACAACTGCAAAAAAAACGTCTCGACCTGATCCTCGCGGTGATGCGCGGTGAGCAGCACCCCACGCGGCGGCAAACGCGCCGCCAGCGCCTGATAACGCAGCATCCGCGCCTTGGCTTCCAGACTCTCGCCCGGCACCACCTGCCAGTTCAGGCGCAGCACCTCGCAACGAACTCCGCGCGCTGCCGCTTCGCGCACACAAAACGCGCCCCACTCGCCACTCACCGCCGACCAGCCATGATCGACATAACAGGCGACAAGCGGTGCCGTAAGCCGCTGCCGCTGCGTGACGAGCGCCTGCAACAGCGCCATGCTGTCGCGCCCACCGCTTAACGCGAGCCAATACGCCGTAGGGTGGTACGCCGCCTGCCATTGCCAGAAGGGGGAAGAATCAGGAAGTAACATCGGGATTACCAGCATGGAAAACAGCGCGAGGATAGCGCAAGAAGGGTGTAAATAAAGAGCCCGCGTAGGGTAGGCTTCAGCCCACCAAGCAGGCGCAGCCTGCTTTTTGCATCTTGATAAGAGATAAGAACAACGCCAAGCAGTGCAAACACTGGGTCCGCCAAGCGGCGTGATTAACGGGCCCACCAAGCGGCGTCGTTACCGGCTTCATGGCGACATCACGCAACGCCACTTGTTATCACAAATGCTTCGCCAGCAGGGTATAGGTATCGACCGCGCCGAGGTCGGTTTGCACCCGCCAGCCGCTGCCTTTCGCTGCCGGTACGATCTCGCCGCTGCTCACGTCGCGCAGTTCGCCGAGGGTGAGATGGCGGTTGCCGCCCGGCTGGATAAGTTCGATTTTGTCGCCGCTGGCGAAGTGGTTTTTCGCTTCAATGGTGGCAAGCCCCGTCGCCGCGTCAAAGGCGATGACTTCGCCGACGAATTGCTGCGTGGCAGCATTCGATGAACCGGTGGCGTAGTTTTGCTGCGCCTTGATTTGCCGGCGCACAAAGAAGCCGTCGGTATAGCCACGGTTGGCAAGCCCTTCGAGGCTGTCGCTGAGGCCGGGGTCGAAGGGGCGGCCAGCAAGGGCGTCGTCAATGGCGCGGCGGTAGAGTTGCGCGGTGCGTGCCGCGTAGTAGAAGGATTTGGTTCGGCCTTCGATTTTCAGGCAGTCCACGCCGATTTTGACCAGTTCGCCGACGTGCTCGATGGCGCGCAGGTCGCGGCTGTTCATGATGTAGGTGCCGTGTTCGTCTTCGGTGATTTCCATGTATTCGCCGGGGCGGTTCGTTTCTTCGAGGTAGTAGGTGCGGTCGGCGAGCGGGTGGCGTTCTTGCGGGTCGGTCAGCCCTTGCAGCGCGTCGGGGGAGAAGATGCGGTCGGGTGTGGGGATGAATTCGCCCTCGCTTTCTTCGATGGCGCCGTGGGTTTTGTATTGCCAGCGGCAGGCGTTGGTGCACACACCCTGGTTGGGGTCGCGGTTGTTGAAGTAGCCGGAGAGCAGGCAGCGCCCGGAGTAGGCGATGCACAAGGCACCATGCACGAAGACTTCCAGCTCGATGTCCGGGCAGCGTTCGCGGATTTCGCGGATTTCGTCCAGCGAGAGTTCACGCGAGAGGATGATGCGGCTGATGCCGTTTTTTGCCCAGAATTTGACGCTGGCCCAGTTCATGCTGTTCGCCTGCACGGAGAGGTGGATGGGCATGTCGGGGAAGGCGTCCTTGACCAGCATGATGAGGCCGGGATCGGACATGATGCAGGCGTCCGGCCCCGCTTTGAGCGAAGGGCTGAGGTCACGGATGGCGGTTTGCAGTTTGTAGTTGTGCGGCATGGCGTTCACGGTGAGGTAGAACTGCTTGCCCAGCGCGTGTGCCTCGTTGATGCCGGTTTGCAGGTTTTCGTCGTTGAACTCGTTGCCGCGCATGCGCAGGGAGTAACGCGCCGCGCCCGCATAGACGGCATCCGCGCCGTAGGCAAAGGCGTAGCGCATGGTTTTCAGGGAGCCGGCGGGGGCGAGGAGTTCGGTGTGTCGCATAAGTTCTCGGAGGGTATGGAAAAAGCGCGCATTATAGCGGCCCGCCTGCGGGGTCTGTGGCACAATGACCGCCCCTTTTCTACTGAATAAATGCAGGAGTTGTTATGCAAAAACGCATGAATGTCGAGAGTTTCAACCTCGACCACACCAAGGTGAAAGCCCCTTATCTGCGCCTCGCCGACAAGAAACAGGGCGAACACGGCGACGTGATTTTCAAATACGACCTGCGCATCTGCCAGCCGAATCAGGAGCACATGGAAATGCCCGCGCTGCACTCGCTGGAACACTTGATGGCGGAGCTGTCGCGCAATCACAACGGCCATGTGGTCGATATTTCGCCGATGGGCTGCCAGACGGGTTTCTATGTGTCGCTTCTGAACGAGCCGGAGTATCAAACGGCGCTGGATTTGATTGAAAAGACCCTGCGCGACGTGCTGGAAGCGACGGAAGTCCCCGCCTGCAATCCGGTGCAATGCGGCTGGGCGGCCAGCCACAGCCTGGAAGGCGCGAAGGAACTGGCGCGCAAGCTGCTTGACAAGCGCAGCGAGTGGGAAACGATCTTTGCCTGAGACGGCGGGTTCCCGCACCGGATACTGCCCAGGCAACGACAAAGCCCTTCCCCGACGGGAAGGGCTTTTTTATTCTGCCTGGTGAGCCCAGTTTTGCGGTGGGTCAAGGCCCACCCCACGCAACTCCAGTGTTTTTCCCGCTTGGCGGCGGTTTGAGCCGTAGAGTGGGCTTTAGCCCACCATACCATCGCAACATGGTTTTGCGGTGGGCTACGCAACTCCAGTATTTATCCCGCTTGGCGCGCCGTCATGGTGCCGGTTGCAGTTTCACCGTCGCCGGTTTTTGCTGCGGGTTTTGCAGGCGGATATGGATGCGGGCGTGATTGCCGACGCGGTCGGTGGTCTCGATGTCGTAGTCGCCGTCACCTTCCGGCTGCCACAGGGTCTGCGGGGTGTGGCTCTGTCCCAGCAGTTCTCGGTTGACTAGCCACAGGTAGGGCGGGTTGTTGCCGTTGGTTTGCAGGGTGATGGCCTGACCCCGGTTTTCGATGATGGCGCCGTCCACTGGTGCGGTGATGCGCAGGACGGGCGCGGGCGGCGGCGCACCGGTGTCGCCTTTGGTGTTCCAGGCGGCTTTCGGCACGGTGTAGCGGCGTGGCGGGTTGGGCAGGAAGCTGATGATTTGCCGCATGATGGGGATGAGGGCATCGACGCTGGCGCGCTGGTCGCTGTAGCCGCCGTCGGCGCGGCCTGCCCAGAGCAGCACGGTGTAGTCGCGGGTGTAGGCAATCGCCCACAGGTCGCGCCAGCCGTAGGCGGTGCCGGTTTTCAGGGCGACGGGTTCGGCGCCATAGGTGAGCGCGCCCCGGCTGTCGCCGACTTTTTGCAGGATTTGGCTGGTTTGCAGGCAGGCGCGCTGGCTGGCAAGCGGTGCGGGCAGTTCGGGGCGGTAGGTGCAGTTGGCGAGTTTGCGGTAGAGGCCGGCGAGGTCGGTGGCGCGGATGCCGACGCCGCCGAGGGCCAGGGTGAGGTTGGGCGGGCTGTTGTCGAGGGTGGCGAGCGGCAGGCCGTTTTCTTCGAGCCAGCTCGCGAGAGTATCGGCACCGATGCGGGACAGCAGGCGCACCGCCGGGGTGTTGCGCGATTTTTGCAGGGCTTCGGCGAGGGTGATGCGACCCAGGTATTGTTGGTCGTAGTTTGCCGGGTTGTAGCTGCCTTCAAGCGGGGTATCGTCAATGAGGGTCTGCGGGTGCATGCGGTAGCGGTCCAGCGCGTAGAGGGTGATGTAGGGTTTCAGGGTGCTGCCGGGCGAGCGGATGGCGGTGAGCAGGTCATTCGCGCCGAGGCGTTCTTTGTTGTGATACGCCGCGCTGCCGAGGTAGGCGCGGGTTTCGCCGCTGGTGTTGTCGAGGATGAGCGCGGCGAGGTTGCTGCGCGGCGGGCGTTGTTCGAGGGCGGCGCTGAGGGTGGTTTCGAGCTGGCTTTGCAGGCTGCCGTCGAGGGTGGTGCGGTGTTCGCCGCGTTTCAGGGCAAGGGCGGCGTAGTGCGGTGCGTGTTGCGGGAAGGGATGCGGCGCAGGGTGCAGCGGTTCGCGTTTGGCGTTTCGCAAGGTTTCTTCGCTGATGATGCCGCGCGCGGCGGCGCTGTCGAGGATGCGGTCGCGCGCGGCGCGGGCGCGGACGGGGTCGGCCAGGCGGTTCGGCGATTGTGGCAGGGCGATGAGCCAGGCGGTTTCGCTGGTGGAGAGTTCAGCCGGGGCTTTGCCGAAGTAGTACCAGGCGCCGGCGCGGATGCCTTCGAGGTTGCCGCCCATAGGTGCGAGAGTGGCGTAGCAGTTGAGGATGGTCGCTTTGTCGTAGTGGTATTCGAGTTGCAGGGCGCGCAGGCTTTGTTTGATTTTGCCGCCGAGGTCGTGCGCGGTGTGGTAGTTGAGGCGCGCCGCCTGCATGGTGAGGGTGGAGGCGCCGGAGACGGTGCGCCGTCCGTGCAGGTTTTGCCACAGGGCGCGCAGGATGGCGCGGATTTCGATGCCGTGGTGCGCGTAGTAGCGGCGGTCTTCGTAGTTGAGCAGGAGTTTTTGGTAGGTGTCGGGCAGGGCACCCGGCGGCAGGCGGCGTTTGCCGTCGGCGGTGAGGTAGCTGTGCAGCACGGCGCCGTGGCGGTCATGGACGACGGGTGAGTAGTCGGTGCAGGCGCGGATGTCGGGCGGGTAGGCTCGGTCGAGACGCAGCAGGGTGAGGATGGCAAGTAAGGTTGTCAGGCAAAGGCCGAGGATTATGTGGAAAATGGTGCGCTTCATTGGTTTGCGAGGTCGATATGAAATTTTTGTTGTGGTTTGCGCTGGTCGCTTTTGTGGTGTGGAAGATTGGCCGCGACTGGCGGCGCGCGCGCGGTGTGCAGGGGCGCCTGGAAGCGCGCACAGCGGCGGAAGCGGCTTTTGAGCGGATTATGTTTTCGCTGGAATGTCAGCTCGCTAATGGCGAGATTGACGAGGCGCAATTCCGCATTTTGCGCGAACACGCGTTTTCGCAGTTACAGCGGGCGTTAAAGGAGGCCGGTTTTTAAGGAAAGCCCCGCCGTTTGGCGGGGCTTTTTTTATGACGCGGTCGCGCCGTTTTTGCGCCGGTCGGCAAGATCGGCGGCGGCGGTGAAGATCACGTCCGAGGAGGAGTTGAGCGCGGTTTCGGCGCTGTCCTGGATGACGCCGATGAGCACGCCGATGGCGATGACTTGCGCCGAGGTCTGACCGTCGATGCCGAGCAGCGAGCAGGCCATCGGGATGAGCATCAGCGAGCCACCCGGTACGCCGGAGGCACCTGCCGCGCCCAGTGTGGCGAGGAAGCAGAGGATGAGCGCGTTCAGGGGATGCACGGGGACGTGCAGGGTGTGCGCAGCGGCCAGCGAGAGCACGGCGATGGTGATGGCTGCGCCTGCCATGTTGATGTTTGCACCGAGCGGGATGCTGATGCTGTAGGTTTGTTCGCGCAGGCCGAGCTGTTCGCTCAGGTTGAGGTTAATCGGGATGTTCGCCGCCGAGCTGCGGGTGAAGAAGGCGGGAATGCCGCTCTGGATGAGGCAGCGCCAAACGAGCGGGTAGGGGTTTTTGCGCAGCATGATCCAGACGAGGAACGGGTTCACGATGAGCGCGACCACGGCCATGCTGCCGAGGAGGACGGCGATAAGACGGGCGTAGGTGGCGAAGGTGGAGAATCCGGTGGTGGCGACGGTAGCGGTAACAAGACCGAAGACACCGTAGGGCGCGATGCGGATGACGATGCCGACGATGTAGTGGATGACGCGGGCGGCGTCGTCGAGGGCAATTTTGCTGGTGTCGCTGGCGTGGCGCAGGGCGATACCGCCGAGGATGGCCCAGGTGAGGATGCCGATGTAGTTGCCCTGCACGGTAGCGTTCACCGGGTTGTCGGTCATTTTGAAAAGCAGCGCGGTGAGCACGGCTTTGAGGTTTTCCGGTGCGGTGGCGGTGTCTTTGGCGTCTTGCAGGTAGAGTTCGGTCGGGAAGAGGGTACTCGCAAAAACGGCGATGGCAGCGGCGGCGAAGGTGCCGACGATGTAGAGACCGATGATGCTTTTCAGGCCGCGCGCCTGCCCCTGGCGGTGGCGGGAAATGGCGTGGGTGATGAGGATGAAGACGAGGATGGGGGCGACAGCGCGCAAGGCTTTGGTGAAGAACTCGCCGAGGATCTGGAAGTATTCGGCGGCGGGGACGATGTAGGTGCCATCGGGCTGCGGCGTCCCGGTTTGCATGAGGATGCGGCCAATAATGATGCCGAGCAGCATGGCGATGATGATTTGGCGGACGAGGCTGCGTCCGAGCCAGCGGAGAAGGTCACGCATGATTGAGGTTTCCTTGGGTGGTTGAAAGGGCGGATATATTACCTGTTTTTCACGCGCGCTCCGCTAGTCCCATAGGCGGGAAAGATCAAGGGCGAGTATCCGCGTTTCGCCATCGGCATCGTAAGGGTTGACGGTATCAACCGGCAGCGTTTTGCAATCCGGAAAGAGGCTGCGCACATGACGCAGTTCTGATGCGCCGTGGTAGCTGCGGGTGAAATCTTCTTCGCAGAGGTCATCAAGACGGACACCGCCGCGCAGGCGCCGTTGCAAGGCAGCAAGTATGTTGTGCACGGTACGGCGGTATGGTTCTTTGTCGAAGACGAGTTGCAGGGTCTCTGCCTGTCCGTGCCAAGCAGCGGCGATAATGGGCTTGAAGTCGACTATAGCCATCGTCCAGAGAATGCGGGTATCGTCATGGGTTACGCAGGTTTTACCGAGGATGCCAACATCATCGGGGACACCGCATTCGCAGGTAAGGAAGCTGTAAGCTCCCGCCCGCCTGCCTGAATCCAGCAGCTGCAAGACGTCATAGACAACGGCATCATCTGCGGGCTGTGGATTGCAGGTGGTAAAAAGCGGGGTCGCCTGCATATCGATGGCTTCCGGCCGGTCTGCGTGGAAGCGGATCCACGGATGACGGATGCGGTAATCCAATGTTGCGGGCAGGATGATGGTACCCACCGCCGCTTATTCCGCCTCGCCGAGATAGCCGCCGGTCTGCCGCGCCCACAGTTGCGCGTAGATGCCGTTTTTTTGCAGCAGTTCGTCGTGGCTGCCCTGTTCGACGATGCGGCCGCCGTCCAGGATGATGAGGCGGTCCATTGCCGCGATGGTGGAAAGGCGGTGCGCGATGGCAATCACCGTTTTTCCTGTCATCAGGCGGTTCAGGCTGGCCTGGATGGCCGCTTCTACTTCGCTGTCCAGCGCCGAGGTGGCTTCGTCGAGAATCAGGATGGGCGCGTCTTTGAGCAGGACGCGGGCGATAGCGATACGCTGCCGCTGCCCGCCAGAGAGTTTGACGCCGCGTTCGCCCACTTGCGCATCCAGTCCGGTGTTGCCGTAGCTGTCGGAGAGACCGGTGATGAAGTCGCCCGCTTCCGCCTGTTCGATGGCGCGTTGCAGTTCTTCTTCGGTCGCGTCCGGACGGCCGTAGAGGATGTTGTCGCGCACTGAGCGGTGCAGCAGCGAGGTGTCCTGCGTCACCATGGCGATGTGGCGGCGCAGGCTGTCCTGGCTGACGGCGGCGATGTTCTGCCCGTCGATGCGGATTTCGCCGCCGTCCAGGTCGTAGAAGCGCAAGAGGGTGTTGACCAGGGTCGATTTGCCCGCGCCGCTGCGTCCGACCAGGCCGATTTTTTCGCCGGGATGGATGTTGAGCGAGAGGTCGTGCAGGATGTGCGGCTTTTTCATGTCGTCCTGGTGGTAGCCGAAGCTAACGCGGTCGAAGGCGATTTCGCCGCGCGTGACTTCCAGTTCTTCGCAATCCGGGCGGTCTTGTACGGCGATGGGGCGGGTCATCATCGCCATGCCGTCGGTAACGGTGCCGATGTTTTCCGAGAGGCCGCCGATTTCCCACATCACCCAAGTAGACATGCCGTTCAGGCGCAGGGCGAGGCTGCCCGCGACTGCTATCGCGCCGACACTGAGCGCGCCGTGCATCCACAGGGTGATGCCGACCGCGCCAATCAGGAAGAAGAGCGTGTAGTTGAGGGTGAAGAGGCAGACATCCAGGGTGGAAACCATGCGGAACTGGCGGTACACCGTGGCGAGGAATTCGCGCATGGCGCCGCGCGCGTAGTCGGCCTCACGCCGCGTGTGCGCAAAGAGTTTGACGGTGGCGATATTGGTGTAGGCGTCGGTGACGCGGCCCGTCATGGTCGAGCGTGCATCCGCCTGTTCCTCGGCGATGCGTTTCAGGCGCGGCAGGAAGTGGCTGATGAGGGCGATATAGGCGACGACCCACACCAGCATCAGCACCAGCATCGCCCAGTGCTGACTGGCCATCAGCGCGATGATGGAAAAGAAGTAGGCGACAACATAAACCATCACGTCCATGCAGCTGGTAGCGACAGCGCGCACCGCTAGCGCCGTCTGCATCACCTTCGCCGAGACGCGGCCGGAAAACTCGTCCTGATAAAAACTGAGACTCTGCCCCAGCAGGTAGTTGTGCATCCGCCAGCGCACTGCCATCGGCATATTGCCCATAATCATCTGGTTGCGGGCGATGGTGCCGATGCCGTTGGCCAGCGGCAGGAAAATGAGGACCACCGCGCCCATCAGCGCCAGCTGTCCGCCTTCTTCCCGCAGGAGCGTGTCGGGCGAGCGCGCGCCGAGCCAGTTGACGATGTCGCCGATGAAGCTGAACAGCAGCACTTCCAGCGTGGCGACGGCAATCCCCGCCAGCATGATGATGACCAGCGGCGTATAAAAACCGCGACAGTAATAACGGATAAAGGCAAACAGCCGCTGCGGCGGTGCCTGCGACCAGTCGGGCGGGAATGGCGACGTACGTTGCTCGATTTTGGCAAACATGAAAACCTCGGTGATGAAGAAAGCTGGGGATTATAGCGCGGACGGTTACGCCGTCCTGGCATAGGGCATCCCACAGGTCACAGGTAAATTTTCAGCATAGCGACAAATACATGCCGGTGCTGAATGCAAAATGAAATAGCGAGGCTAAGAATCTAGTATTGCTGGCAAATGCCATATGGCACATATCAACATAAAACGGAGATACATCGGTTAACCCAAACAACAACCGCAATATCAATCCGACGCAACCCGTTAATAAAAATTACGTCATGAATTGCACCGATGGCTTTACGGATGAGCAGAAAGCCGTTTTACGCCGCCTAGATTTCCAGCGTAACGGAAAGAAATTTATTACCGTAGAGAGCAATCGCATTTCCGTTGAGGCCGGAGACATTCCAGCGCGCTTTGCTGAATTTCCGATGACGCTCCTCATCACTACGACGACCGACGGGCAACAACTACCTCTTGAACTCGAATCGCGCTCCTACAAAGGTAACTATGCCGGCGCTATTTCCGCCTACCCCAGCAAAACGCAGCAATTATCCGACTGGAAAGACGGTAGCTTCGATATTCCCTATATTGATCCCACCAGGGAATTGCCCAAATCAGGCACCGTGTTTTACAGCGGCCGTGCTTTCAACTACGACGCAGGTAACGATGCCAGTCTCAGTTACAGCACCAACTTCGACAACCGGATCGGTAAAGGAGAGATCAGCGCGTCGCGTAACCTGAACCGCATCATCTTGCGAGAATCTCCTATCATTAACCGGATGAGTTACTTTGGCAAAGATGTTTCCGGTGTTTTTCACGGCACGGCCTACATCGAGGGTAATAACTACTGGGGACGTGACGAAACCTTCTACCACCTCGGCATCGCTGGTCCCAATGCGGAAGAAATCGTTGGTGTAGTCGGCTACCCCAGCCGGCAAAACGATGATATCCCAGTCGAACGGCTGTTTTTCCACGGTAGCCGTGGCGGTAATGCCCAATAGCTTGACGCTACTCTGCCGGATAGGTGCAAAAAAAAAAGCGGACTATGGGTCCGCTTTTTTTGCGCCGTTGATGTCTCGCTACGCCGTAGAAAAAAGGCCCGCGTGCTATACTGCTTCGCCGAAAATTCCTGTAAAACCAGCAAAATATGCCCCGCCAAGAGACCCACATCACCCCTATCCCGACCCAATGGATCGGACCGCTTACCATCAGCGGCAACGCCGTGAACGGCACCGTCCGCGTTCCGCTCGCCACCTACGAAACCCCGCTCTGGCCCTCCACCGCGCGCGGCGCGAAAGTCGCCGAACACTGCGGCGGCGTGCGCTGTACCCTGATTGACGACCGCATGGCGCGCAGCATCCTGCTCGAAGCGCCCGATGCCGCAACCGCCTACACTGCGCTGCAACAAATCCTCGCTGCGCGTGACGAACTTGCCGCCGTTGTCGCAGGAACAGGCCGCTTCGCCCGCCTGCTCGACCTGCACCACCAAATCGTCGGCAACCTGCTCTATCTCCGCCTCGAATGCGCGACCGGCGATGCCTCCGGTCACAACATGGTGACCAAAGCCGCCGATGCCGTGCTTTCCCACCTCCTCGCCGCCCATCCCGAACTCGCCTACGGCTCCATCTCCGCCAACTACTGCACCGACAAAAAAGCGAGCGCGGTGAACGGCATCCTTGGCCGAGGCAAAAACATCATCGCCGAAATCACCATCCCGCGCCGCCTCTGCGAGCGGATGCTGCGCACCACGCCGGAAAAAATCTGCGCGCTGAACCTGCGCAAAAACCACATCGGTGGGGAACTCGCCGGCAGCATCCGTAGCGCAAACGCCCACTTCGCCAACATCCTCCTCGCCTTCTACCTCGCCACCGGCCAGGACGCGGCGAACATCATCGAAGGCTCGCAAGGCATCGTCCACACCGAAACACGCGGCGATGACCTCTATTTCAGCTGCACCCTGCCGAACCTCATCATCGGCAGCGTCGGCAACGGCAAAGGTGGCGGCAATGACGCCGTCGAAGCACACCTGCATGCCCTCGGCTGCCGCGAAGACCGCCCCGCCGGCGAAAACGCACGCCGTCTCGCCGCTATCTGCGCCGCTACCGTCCTCTGCGGCGAACTGTCGCTACTTGCCGCGCAGACCAACCCCGGCGAACTGATGCGCGCCCACCTCGCCCTGGAACGCCGCGCATGAGCACCATCGGCCGTCGCAAACGCGAACACCTTGACGCCCTCGCGCAAGACCCCGCCATCGAACGCGGCGGCAGCGGCTTTGCCGCCCTGCGCCTGACGCACCGCGCCCTGCCTGAGCTGGCACTCGCCGACATCGACACCCGCTGCCCCTTCCTCGGCAAAACCTTGCGCCTGCCGCTCCTCATCTCCTCCATGACCGGCGGCGACGACCCGGAAATACAGCGCATCAACCACAATCTCGCCGCTGCTGCCGAAACCTGCGGCGTGGCGATGGCCGTCGGTTCGCAGCGCGTCCAGTTCAGCGAAGCGGCGGCAGAAACCAGCTTCCGCCTGCGCGACGTTGCCCCCGACGCCGTCCTCATCGCCAATCTTGGCGCCGTGCAGCTCAACTACGGCTTTGACAGCAGCCACGCCCGCCGCGCCGTGGAAACACTGACCGCTGACGGCCTCTACCTGCACCTCAACCCCCTGCAAGAAGCCGTGCAACCCGAAGGCGACACCGACTACCGCGACCTGGCCGCCAAAATCGCCATCATCGTGCGCGAAACGCCCGTGCCCGTGCTGCTCAAAGAAGTCGGCAGCGGCCTCTCGCCCGCCGACATCACCCTCGGCAAACAGGCCGGTGTGCGCTACTACGACCTCGCCGGACGCGGCGGCACCTCATGGAGCCGCATCGAACACCACCGCCGCCGTGACCCTGCCGACACCCTCGGCCTCACCTTCCAGGACTGGGGACTGAGCACCGTCGAAGCGCTGCGCCTCAACCGCGCCGCCCATCCTGACGTGACCCTGATAGCCAGCGGCGGCATCAGAAGCGGTATCGACATGGCCAAGGCCATCCTCCTCGGTGCCGAACTGTGTGGCATCGCCGCGCCCTTCCTCGCCGCTGCGCAAGAAAGCACTGCCGCCGTTATCGCCGCCATCCGCCGCCTCGAACGCGAATACCGCACCGCGCTCTTCCTCCTCGGCTGCCGCGACAATGCCGCCCTGCGCGACAACCACGCCCTGCTGCTAAGCCCGTAACGACGCGCCTTTGCGTCCTGCCGTTTCACAATGTGAAGAAACCCCCATGCTATAATCCGCGCGCTGCCGCGCTCCGGCGGGCTTTCCCACCAAAATCTCAAAAAAACATCACGCGAGCCATACCCATATGAACATCGGCATCGACCAACTCAGCTTCTACACCCCGCACTACTACCTTGAGCTCGCCACCCTCGCCGCCCAGCATCATATTGACCCGGATAAATACCGCCTCGGCATCGGCCAGGAGCGGATGAGCATCCCCCCGCACGACGAAGACATCATCAGCATGGCCGCGAATGCCGCCGCCCCCATTCTGCGTGACTGCGGCACGGACGGCATCGACACCGTCCTCTTCGCTACCGAAAGCAGCGTGGACCAGGCCAAATCCGCCGCCGTCAGCGTGCACCGCCTGCTCAACCTTCCCGCCAACAGCCGCACCGTCGAACTCAAACAGGCCTGCTACAGCGCCACTGCTGCCCTGCAATTCGCCTGCGCCCTTATCTCCCGCCAGCCCGCACGCAAAGTCCTCATCCTCGCCTCCGACATCGCCCGATACGACCTGAACGGCCCCGCTGAACCAACCCAGGGCGCCGCCGCCGTCGCCATGCTCATCAGCGCCGAACCGCGCCTCGCCGCCATCGCCCCGGAAAGCGGCCTGTACAGCGAAGACATCATGGATTTCTGGCGGCCGAACTACCGCAAAACCCCGCTGGTGGATGGCAAATACTCAACGCTGGCCTATCTGAAAGCCCTCGAACACGCCTGGCAGGACTACCGCGGCAAAGGCGGCCTGCCCTACGACGCCCACGCCGCCTACTGTTACCACCTGCCCTTCAACAAAATGGGCATCAAGGCGCATGCCCACCTCGCCCGCATCAACAACACCCGCGCTGAAGACGCTACCCTTGCCCCCGGTCTGACTTACAGCCGCGATACCGGCAACAGCTACACCGCCTCGCTCTACACCAGCCTCGCCGCCCTGCTCGACAACCGCGACGACCTCGCCGGCAAAACCGTCGGCCTCTTCAGCTACGGCTCCGGCTGCACCGGCGAATACCTCGCCGCCACCATCAGCGCCGATTACCAGGCGCACCGCCGCCGCGACACGCACCGCGCCCTGCTCGCCGCGCGCCGCGAAATCGACTACCCCACCTACCTTGATTACTGGCATGCCCCGGATGGCGCGAGTGATGTGGAAATGCCGCACGATAACCCCGCCCCCTACCGCCTCGCCGCCATCAAAAACCACCGCCGTTACTACGACGGCCCGGCAAGCGTCTGAAACCCGCCAAGCGGGATAAAACGGGGTTTCCCATGTGAACGGCGACCAGATGACCATGAACGACGAATACGACTTCAGCCGGACGCGCCGCAACCCCTACGCCGCACAACTCAAACAAGCCGTTATCATCCCGCTTGACGCAGACAACTTCGCCTGCTTTCAGCCCCTGGCGGAAGAGTTGCATACCACCACAGAGGCCTTAATCCACCAATATCTCCAGGATTGTGTCAAACAGCGGCACAAGCCACGACACCCCGGGATATAACCCAACGCCCATGAACGACTACGACGACACCCTCACCCGCGCCCGTGCCCCCGGCAAAATCATCCTCAGCGGCGAACACGCCGTCGTCTATGGCGCGCCCGCCATCGTCTGCGCCATCACGCGCTACACCACCATCGGTTTCGCCCCCATCCACCGTAGCCGCACCATCCGCACTGCCCTCGCCGGGATCTCCGTCGGCAAACACTACCGCACTGCTGCACTGCATCGTCTCAAAGACGAACTTGACCGCCGCTTCGAGCAATACGACCGGGGCGAGCGCGCCGTGCAAAACATCCTGCGCCGCCCGGACGATCTCGTCATCTACAGCCTCGCCACCCTGCTGCGCCACCTGCCGCTGCCCGGTTTCAGCGCGGGCAGCCGTCTGCCCGTGCCCGGCCGCCTCAGCAGCCACAGCGAATTGCCGCTCGGCGCGGGCATGGGCTCCTCCGCCGCCGCCATCGCCGCCACTCTCGTCCTCTACGAACACCTGCTTGGCCGCCCGATGAGCGACCAGCAGCGCTTCGAGCGCGTCCGCTTCTGCGAACGCCTGCAACACGGCAAAGGCAGCGCCATCGACGCCACCGCCACCGTCTATGGCGGCCTGCACATCCTGCGCGACGGCACACCGACACCGCTTGCCGCCAACCTCAGCGGCGGCTGGTACTGGATACTTTCCGGTATTCCCATCGTCAGCACCGGCGAATGCGTCGCCTATGTGCGTCAGCAGCATAGCAACGATACGGCGCTGTGGCAGCGCTTTGCCGACACGACCACTGCCCTGCAAGACGCGCTCGTCACCAATGCCGACCCACGTCCCGCCCTGCGCGAAAACCACCGCCTGCTGCAACACATCGGCACCGTTCCTGCACCTGCCGCCGCACTCATCGCTGCCATTGAAGCAGCAGGCGGCGCGGCAAAAATCAGCGGTGCGGGGGCGCATCGCGGCGCGGGCGGCGGCATCATCCTCGCTTATCACCCCGACCCGCAGGTCATCCCCGCCCTGCTCGCCGCTCAACCGACCCTGACCTGGGACGCACTGCACATTGCCCCGCGCGGCGCGCATATCCTGCGCGAGGACGATACCGTCACCGCGCCCGCCCCGCTGGCGGCGGTTCCGAGCTGAACGGCGGCACGAAAAAAGCGGGCTTGCTGCCCGCTTTTTTGTTTTGCTGTCATGCCCTTATGCCAGCACGCCCGTTTCATTGAGGATGAAGAGCAGCGCGAAGCCGATGAGATAGACCAGGCCAACCAGCGCCAGCACATTCATGGAAGCAGAAAGGCGGTGTTTCTTATCTTGCCGTACCAGCCCGTAATTGAGCCAGGCGAAGACCGGCGCAGCGAGGAAGGCGGTGATCATGGCGAAGCGCAGCAACTCACCGAGGGCACCCTGGAACCACAGGATCAGCGCCACAGCAGAGATGGAAACCCAGAGAATCCAGGCAAACAGTTCGCGTGTGCGGAAGAACGGCTTGCCGCGCACCAAGCGCGTCGCTTCGGCAATCGCACGCGGATAGCCGTCGATAACGGTGATCGTCGTGCCATACATGCAGGCAAAGGCGATGAAGGCCACCAGCGGTCGCGACCAGTCACCAATCGTCACCGCATACATATTGATGAGCTGTGGCACATAAGCACTGCCCTTCATCTGCACCACTTCGCCGTTGCCGTATTGCACGAATGCACCGAGGGCGAGGAAAAACAGCGCCAGCACGGCGCTGGTGATAAAGCCGACGTTGAAATCAAACATGCCGTCGCGGTAGTTCGCCGGATTGTGGCGTTGCTTGGCGGTGAGCCACAGCGAGTTGATGGCGGAAATCTCGATCGGCGCCGGCATCCAGCCCATCAGGGCGATGATGAAGGGCAGGGCAGCGAGCATCCACGGCGAGGGTTCGACGAAATCCGCCTTTATCTGCATCCCTTTCGAGGCGGCGATACCCGCCGCAATGACGGTGGTGATGCTGAGGCTGACGACGATGATCTTCGACAAGGTATCAAGCGCTTTGTAGCGTCCCATGAAAAGGATGAACACGCAGGAAGCGATGAGCAGCACCGACCACATATTGACTGACAGCGGCAGGCCGGGCAGCGCTGTCTTGACGATTACCGCTGTGAGCAGCGCCACCGCCGCTGCGCTGATGGTGGAAGAAAGGAAGCACATCACCAGGAACACCCACAGGTAGGCGCGGCTTTTTTCGGCATAGCCTTCGATCAGGCTTTTGCCGCTATCCAGCGTGTAATGCGCGCTGAAACGGAAAAACGGGTACTTGAAGAGATTGGTCAGGACGATAATCAGCGCCAGCTGCCAACCATAAAGCGCGCCTGCCTGGGTAGAGGCGACCAGGTGCGAGCCGCCGATGGCGGCGGAGGCCATGAGAATGCCGGGGCCGAGGGCGCGCAGGCGGCTACGCCAGGTAGAAGCGGAAGAAATTTGCAATGCGGGGGAAAGCGTCTGGGTAGTCAAAACAACCTCCTGTGGAAAAAGCGCGCATTGTAGCGGAATCAGCTGCTTTTTCCAGGTTTATTGCCAGAAATTGTCACATTTCTCTCAAAATAGAGAGAAAATGCCCTGTAAAGTGGTAAATAGAAGGAATATTCCCTATATCGCAGAATAGGACCGTTACTTGCCACTACGGCAGCGGAAACATGCTGCACCCCCACGCTTCCACTATACTGCGCCGCGTTTTGCCGGAGGTTTTATGGTTACAGCAACATGCGAGGCGGGGCAATGAGCGCGCCCGCCGCCAGACTGGTACTGCTCGGCGTGCTCGGCAACGCCGCCCTCGCCCTTATCAAGGGCACGGCGGGGATTCTCGGTAATTCTTACGCCCTGATTGCGGACGCTATCGAATCCACCACCGACATCTTCTCTTCACTACTGCTCTATTTCGGCCTGCGCCTCGCCGGTCGCCCGCCCGATGCCAACCATCCCTACGGCCACGGGCGGGCGGAATCGCTCACCACCTTCATCACCGTCGCCTTCCTCCTCGCTTCGGCAGGTATCATTGCCTACAAAAGCGTCGTCCACATCATCACCCCGCATAAGGTGCCTGCGCCCTTTACCCTCGTTGTACTGCTCGCGGTAGTGGTGGTGAAAGAGGGGCTGTTCCGCCTATTCCGCCGAAAAAGCGACGAAGCGGGCAGCGGCGCCCTGGAAGCGGAGGCCTGGCACCACCGCAGCGATGCGCTGACTTCGCTGGCTGCCTTTTTCGGTATCACGGTGTCGCTCGTTATGGGCAAAGGCTGGGAAAGTGCCGACGACTGGGCAGCACTGGTCGCCGCCGCCATTATCTTTTACAACGCCTGGTGCATCTTCCGCCCGGCGCTGGCCGACATCATGGATGAAGACCGCTTCGGCGACCTGCGGCAGCGCATCATCGCAGCGGCAGAGCAGGAAGAAACGGTGCAGGCGGTGCAGGAATGTCTGGTGCGCAAGATGGGCAGCGCCTTCGTCGTCGATTTGTGTCTGCGGGTGGACGAAACACTGACCGTCGCCAGCTTGTGCGTGATGAAGGAACGCCTGCGCGCCCGTCTTGCTGCCGCAGAAGCCCGCCTCAGCCGCGTCTTCATCGAATGCAACGGCGCCCACCCCTGCCCGCCGTCCGCGTCCGAAAATCCTGGTCGTGCTGAGGTATAAGCATTTGAAAAAAGACTTTTTCCCGCAGGCAGGCCGCATGGATTTCACGCAGACCCCACTATAAGATGCCCGCTTTACAACGAGGAGAGAACATGACAAACATCATCTGGCGCAGCCACCCTGCGCCGTCGCTGTCCGGCACGGTGCGCGTGCCCGGCGACAAATCCATTTCCCACCGCGCCATCATGCTCGGCGCGCTCGCCGACGGCACCACGCATATCAGCGGTTTTCTTGAAGGCGAGGACTGCCTCGCCACCATGCGCGCCTTTCAGGCGATGGGCGTTGCCATTGAGCACCATGGCGAGGGCCGGGTGACGGTGCATGGTGCTGGTCTGCACGGCTTGCGCGCGCCTACCGCCCCGCTGGATGTCGGCAACAGCGGCACCAGTATGCGTCTCATGGCAGGCGTACTGGCCGGGCAGCCGTTTGCCAGCGAGCTGATTGGCGACGCGTCGCTGATGCAGCGGCCGATGCGCCGTGTGACCGAACCGCTGGCGCTGATGGGCGCGGAGATTGCAACCAGCGAACGTGGCACGGCGCCGCTCGCGATTTACGGCAAACCACTGCACGGCATCCGTTACACGTTGCCGGTCGCCAGCGCGCAGTTGAAGTCTGCGCTGCTGTTCGCGGGGTTATACGCCGAGGGCACGACCTTCATCACGGAAAGCGGCGTCAGCCGCGACCACAGCGAGCGGATGCTGCGCGGCTTCGGTGTGGAGGTGCAGCAGAACGGCGCGACGCTGGCGATTCGCGGCGGACAGCGCTTGACCGCTCGCGATGTGGTCGTGCCGGGCGATGTGTCGTCAGCGGCATTTTTCCTTGTCGCGGCGCTGATTGCGCCTAAGGGCGAGTTGCTGCTGGAAAACGTCGGCATGAACCCGACCCGCGCGGCGGTCGTCGAGATTCTGCGCACCATGGGCGGCGACATCACTGTGGTAAACCCGCGTGAAGCGGGCGGCGAACCGGTCGCCGATTTGCGCGTGCGCGCTTCGCGTCTGCACGGCATCACCATTGACGAAGCACTGGTGCCGATTGCCATTGACGAGTTCCCAATTATTTTCATCGCCGCCGCCTGCACCGAGGGCGAGACGCGGGCCAGCGCGCTGCACGAATTGCGCGTCAAGGAAAGCGACCGTCTCGCGGTCATGACGGCTGGACTGCGCGCACTGGGCGTGGATTGCGAGGCAGGTGAAGACACCATGCGCATTCGCGGCAAGGCCGGCACGGCGTTTACGGGTGGCCAGGTGGCAAGCCACGGCGATCACCGCATCGCGATGAGCTTCGCGGTCACCGCCCTGCGTGCCGCCGCGCCGATTGAGATTTTGGATTGCGCCAACGTTGCCACGTCATTCCCGACGTTCCGTGCGCTGGCCCAAGGAGTTGGCATGCAGATTGAGGAAAGCCATGCGTAAGGTCATCACCGTGGACGGCCCAAGCGGGGTCGGCAAGGGCACGCTGTGCCAGAATCTCGCCCGCGAACTGGGCTGGGCCTATCTTGATAGCGGCGCGCTTTACCGCCTGCTGGCGCTGCGCGCGCTCGCGGCAGGCAAAGCGGATGCGGCAGCGGCAGAGATTGCCGCACTCACCACCGATTTACAGATTGATTTCCGCCTGGATGCAGATGATGGCTGCACGGTGCTGTTAAACGGCGAACCCGTCGGCAACGAATTGCGCAGCGAGCGCTGCGGCAATGCCGCCTCGAAAATCGCCGCTTATCCGGAAGTGCGCGCTGCCCTGCTGGATTATCAGCGCCATTTCGCCGGAAAGGCGCCGCTCGTTGCCGATGGCCGCGACATGGGCACGGTTGTTTTCCCCGCCGCACCGCTCAAGTTTTTCCTGACCGCATCCAGCGAAATCCGCGCCGAGCGGCGCCATAAGCAGTTGTTAGAAAAGGGAGAATGTGTTAATGTGCGCGACATCTACGCAGAGATTGTCGAGCGCGACAAGCGCGACCAAACCCGCAGCGTAGCCCCGCTCAAACCAGCTTCGGACGCGGTGATCATCGACACGGGCGAACTGTCGATTCAGGACGTGCACCAGCAAGTTTCCAAGGAAATTGCCGCACGTTTTTCTTTTTCCTAACCCTTTTATCAATCAGAGAACTCTATGGAATCATTTGCTGAGCTTTTTGAAAAAAGCATCGAAACCGCCGAACTCAAACCCGGCTCCATCATCAAGGCCGAAGTCGTACAAATCAACAAAGACTTCGTCGTCCTGAACGCCGGACTCAAATCCGAGGGCTTCATCCCCGCCAGCCAGTTCACCGATGAAAACGGCAATCTCACCGTTGCCGTCGGCGACAGCGTTGAAGTCGCCCTGGAAGCGCTGGAAGACGGTTTCGGCGAAACCAAAATCTCGCACGAAAAAGCCCAACGCATCCGCACCTGGGAAGTGTTGGAACAGAAATTCAACGACAGCGAAACCATCACCGGCATCATCTCCGGCCGCGTCAAAGGCGGCTTCACCGTCGATGTCGAAGGTGTCAAGGCATTCCTGCCCGGTTCTCTGGTCGATGTCCGCCCGGTCAAAGACCCCGCTCTCAGCGAAGGCAAAGAAATCGACTTCAAAATCATCAAACTCGATCAAAAACGCAACAACATCGTCATCTCCCGCCGTGCCGTTCTCGAAAACGAATACAAGGCCGAGCGTGATGAAGTCCTGAAAAACCTGCAAGAAGGTGATGTCGTCAAGGCAGTGGTCAAAAACCTCACCGACTACGGCGCTTTCCTCGATATCGGTGGCGTCGACGGCCTGCTGCACATCACCGACATGGCGTGGAAACGCATCAAATACCCGTCTGAAGTGGTCAACATCGGCGATGAAGTCGAAGTCAAAGTTCTCAAATTCGACCGCGAACGCGCCCGTGTCTCCCTCGGTCTGAAACAGCTCGGCTCCGACCCGTGGGGCGACATCGCCGAACGTTATCCGGTTAACAGCCAAACCCGTGGCAAAGTCACCAACATCGCTGACTACGGCGCCTTCGTGGAAATCGAAGACGGCGTTGAAGGCCTCGTCCACGTCTCCGAAATGGACTGGACCAACAAGAACGTCAACCCGCGCAAATTCGTTGCCGTCGGTCAGGAAGTGGATGTCATGATCCTCGAAATCGACCCGGAACGCCGCCGCATCTCACTCGGCATGAAACAGTGCCAGCCGAACCCGTGGCAAGAATTTGACCGCAAATTCAACAAGGGTGACCACGTCAAGGGTCAAATCAAATCCATCACTGACTTCGGCGTCTTCATCGGCCTGGAAGGCGGCATCGACGGCCTCATCCACCTCTCCGACCTCTCCTGGGACGAAAACGGCGAAGAAGCCGTGCGCCACTACCAAAAAGGTCAAGAAGTCGAAGCCATCATCCTCGCCATTGATGCCGAACGCGAACGCATCTCGCTGGGCGTCAAACAACTCAGCCAGGATACCTTCGCCGCCTTCGCCTCCGCTAACGGCCGTGGCAGCGTCGTCAAGGGCACCGTGAGCGAAGTGGATGAGCGTCAAGCCGTCATTAAGCTGAGCGACGACATCAACGGCATCCTCAAAGCCAGTGAAGCTGCTATCGAACGCGTCGAAGACCTGAGCAAATTGCTCTCCGTCGGCGACGAAATCGAGGCGAAAGTCATCAGCGTTGACCGCAAACACAAAACCCTCAACCTGTCCATCCGCGCCAAAGATGTGGCGGACGAAAAAGCCGTGATCCAGGATTACACCCGTAAAGAAAACCACGGCGGCACCTCGCTCGGCGACATCTTCAAAGAGCTGGGCAATAACGACAACTAAAAACGTCAATCCTTTGCCGCCGCGTCAGCGGCGGCAAACCGTCTTTACATCCCGCAGCTAGCAGGCTGCGGTTTATCCACAACAGCATTCACCAGGCCGCCCCGAGGCGACACCACAAAAAACGCAATGGAGCGAACATGACCAAATCGGAACTGATTGACCGTCTCTGTATGCGCTATCCGCAACTGCGCAGCCAGGACGTCGAAGAAACCGTCAAACTGATCATCGAAAAAATCTGCCAAAGCCTGGAAAAAGGCGACCGCGTCGAAATCCGTGGTTTCGGTAGCTTTTCCCTGCACTACCGTGAGGCACGCACCGGACGCAACCCCAAAACCGGCGAATCCGTTGAGGTTCCGGCCAAATCCATCCCCTACTTCCGCGCCGGCAAAGAACTGCGCGAACGGGTGGACGAAAATGACGCGTAAACGCACACCACTAAACAAACAACAACAGCGCCGCCTCGCGGCGCTGTTCACATCCTTCCTGCGCGGCAAGAAGACCCTCGACAAACTCATCATCCTGGTTTTGAGCGGTGTCATCATGCTCGCCTTCGCCGCTTGGCCGCACAAAGAAGGGCGCAGCAACGATAGCGGCGGTCATGACGCCTTTCACGGACAAAATGGCCAAACCTACCGCTGTGCACTGAAAAAAATCTACGACGGCGACACCGTCACCGCCCGCTGCAACGGACAAAAAGGCCAACAGGAAATCCGCATCCGCCTCGCCGGTATCGACGCGCCAGAAATGGGGCAAAAACCCTTCGGCGAAGAATCCAAACGCGAACTCGGCAAGCGTCTCGGACAAAACTTCGATATGCACTATCTTGGCCCCGACTACTACCAGCGCAGCCTTGGCACCCTGTTTGTGTACGGCCGCAACATCAACCTGCAAATGGTTGAAGACGGCTACGCCTTCGCCTACGACAGCAAAGATACCCCCGCCGCCTATAAACAGGCGGAAAAAAATGCTCGCGCGGCACGCCGTGGCTTCTGGCACAAAGGCAAAAGCCAACAGCCCATCAACCCGAAAATATGGCGTCGCCACCACCTCTGAACCATGCGCAAATACCTCGTCTCTCTCCTGCTCGCCTTCAGCCTTGCCGCCTGCACGCCGCCGCAAGCGGAAAAAACAGCGGATCTCTGTGCCTATCTGCCACTTAACGGCGAAAAAAACCGCATCCGTGACGATAACACCCGCCAGCATTATGACCGCGCTGCCGATGCCGTGAGCGGCATCACCGCGCATGGTGATGACAGCAAACGCAAACACTGCGGGCAGGCCTTCCGCAGCGCGGCAGACGATACCGCCCTCTACGCTGACATCAGCACCACGCTCGGCGCCGCTTGGCAACAGCAGGAAACCCGCACCATTGACGGCTTCACCATCGCCCTTTGGCAAAGCCGCAGCAACTTCTGGCCGAGGCAGCACTATGCCCTCATCAGCCCTCCCGCTACGGTGCACGGCGACTCCCGCCTGCTACGCAGCCTCTACATCACCAACAGCGATAGCGGCTTAAACGGCACCGTTGTCTTCGGCACCATCCTCATTACCCTCGCCATCGTGCCTATCGCCATCGCTGTCCCTTTTTGGCGGAAGCGACGCCGCCAACGACCGCATACCCCCTGAAGCGTCGGAGTTGTCTGACTGCGACGCCTCAGCGTGCCATCCCTCAATCTTAGCTCCACTCAGAACGTGTTCATAGTCTCCGCCTCTGCACTAGACTATCGGCATGAACAGGCAAGCCTACTCAAGCGATATAGTTAAATAGCAAAAAAACAGTAACCATCAAAATCATGACCTATCCGGCCCATATCCGTAAAAAAATCCTTGCAGAACTCGAAAACAGCACCTATCGCGAAGTGGCGGCCAGACACCGCATCAGTCCCAATACCCTTGCTACCTGGAAGAAACAGCCACAACCCAAAGGCAGCCGCCGTTCTACGCCCCGCCTTCTCACAGAAGAAGTCATCCGGCAAGACGTGGCCGAGCACCCTGATGACTATCAATGGGAAAGGGCTGCACGTTTGG
>ERZ772971.376-NODE-376-length-29000-cov-17.808395_pt1 | contig 29000 bp, 31 predicted proteins | sample MGYA00511943_ERZ772971 | MGnify/ENA primary metagenome ERZ772971 (study PRJEB29015, sample SAMEA2737929) | human oral metagenome | biome: human oral; feature: human-associated habitat; material: dental | place: China | collected 2144 ... | reverse complement strand
GGGACAACCTGCGCAAGGGCGCGGCCCTCAACGCCGTCGAGCTCGCCGAGCTGGTCGCCGCCGAGATCCGGGGCTGAGGGTCTTTCTCCGCCGAGCCGGGCATTTCTCGCATAGCCCCACCGAAAAACAGACGCCCTACGCAAAACATGCCCGGCTCGGCGTTTACGCAGTGACCGACGTCGAACCGGGGCGAGTGTGCGCAGTCAGTGACCCGATTCGCGTTCCTCCAGAAGACGGTCGATGCGCTCGCTCAGCTCACTGACCTGCTGCTGCAGGGTGGCCACCTGCGCCTGCGTGGCGGCCTCCTGCTCGGCGTTCTCCTCCTCGACCAGTGAGACGATCCACGACGCCAGGGTCGCCGTGACCACGCCGATGAGCGCCACGCCGCCGATCATGAGCAGCGCCGCGATGAAACGCCCCTGTGTGGAGACCGGGACGGTGTCGCCGTAGCCGATGGTGGTGATGGTCGTCAGCGCCCACCACAGGGCCTGGCCGAAGGAGCGGATCGAGGAGCCCGGTTCGTGACGCTCCGCATCCAGCGTGGCCAGCGCCGAGGTGGAGATGAGCAGGGCGGCACTGCCGGCCGTGTACAGGGTGATGCGCCCGCGCAGCGCGGTGCCGGCGCTGCGCTGCATGATGCCCACGAGCGTCACCAGGCGCAGGAGTCGCAGCGGCCGCAGGATCGGCAGGGCAATGACCGCCAGGTCCGGCAGGTGGTGGAGGAACCAGCGGCTCCGACTCGACGCCAGCGCCAGGCGGACAAGATAGTCGACGCCGAACAACACCCACACGGCGTCGATCACCAACTCGGCCGCGTCCTTGGCCCCGCCTTGCGCGTTGGCGAGCACCTCCCAGGCGTAGGCAGCCAGGAAGACGACGGCGGCCCCGGTCAGCGGCCACTCGGTCGCTCGCTCCCACGTCCGCAGCCGAGCGCCCGTGCTGTCGTCGGTCGGCATGCCCCGATGGTAGACGGCGCTTGGGCCGGAGCCGTACTGCCCTCACCGGCGGGGACATTTCTACACAGCCGGGGGCGTGTCGCGTGTACGGGGACCGGATTCCTGTTCCCGTACGCCGTGGACTGCACCCGTCCGGCGGGCGGATAGTGCGTCCAGAGGCGTGGAATGTCCCTATCGGTACGAGGAGATCGGGATGAGTGTGGCTCAGGCCAGCAGGAGTCCGACCGCGGCGCCGAGGTAGAAGACGTAGACGGCCAGCAGGAAGATCCGCTCCGAGATCCCGAACGCGTAGGGCCTTAGGCGGCGGATGACCAGCGCGGTCACCAGGGCGATGAGCGCGGCAGCGGTCACCCATCGAGTCACCCCGAGGAAGGAGACCAGCCCCCGCGGCGCGAGCGGGGTCAACAGCCGGACGATGCTGCCCATGCACGAGTAGGCGATCGAGAACCAGGCGATGGCGGCCACCAGGTGAAGGCGGCCGATGAGGGTGGCCGGCTGCCCCTCGACATCGGTCGGCAGGAGGGGCAGCGCAGCGAAGATGACGGCCAGGGCCGCCAGCCACAGCGCCACGTTCTTCTCCGGCGTCGGCGGCCCGAGAGCGACCGCGCCTGCGAGTACGGCCCAGAACACCGCCGAGGTCCAGGTGACGGCGGTCGCGAGCCGGTGGGTCGGTCCGACCGCGTAGTCGCTCACGGCGTGTTGCACGATGTTGTAGTCGCTGGGGACGAGGTGGAGGGCGATGAACATGATCAGCCGCGCGATCCCCAGGGCGAGGGCCAGACCTGCAAGAGCGGGGGCGAGGGTGATCGTCATTGAACCGGCTCCTTTCGTGGCAGCTGTTCCTCGATGGTAGACGTCTGGTCACAGGCGGGGGCGTTCGACGCCGTCGGGGACACTTTCTCGCTGGCGGGTGCAGTCCACGCGTACGGGAACCGGAATCCTGCACCCGCACACGCGGGATGTCTCCGGCCGGAGCGGTTCGCACCCGGCTGCGCAGGATGTCCCCTCCGGAAGGCCACGGGGACCCGACGCGCGGAACGCCCTATCGAGCGAGGCGGGCCCACACCCGGTAGGGCACCACCAGCCCGACCGCCATCGCCAGCACGATGAGCACGGCGGTGGCCAGGTCGCTCGCCGTCGCCGCCAATGCCGCCTCCGCGTGCGCCTCAGACAGCAGGCTCAGCGTCCCCGCGGCGGTGCGGAACAGGTACACGCCGGGCACGAGGGCCACGACCGCGGCGAAGCCCGCCCCCGCGAAGGGGATGTGCCGCGAGCGGCACACCGGTGTGAGCAGGCCGCCCGCCACCAGGCAGGCCAGCAGGGAGGCGGCGGGCGCGTTCCAGTGCCACCACGTCAGCGAGACCCAGTGCGCCGCGTGCGCGAGGCCGCCGGCCAGGAACGCCCAGCCGAAGGCCCCGATCGGCATGGAGAAGTACACCGGGTAGCACATGGCGAGGACGGCGGCGGCGAGGGCGTCGAGCCACAGCGGGATCGCGCTGGTCGTCGCGGTCAGCGGCAGGCCGGTGCCGCCGATGAGCAGGCCCCCCACGACGCCCGCGCTGATGGCCAGGATCGTCAGCGCCGCGTCCGCCAGCCGCGCCAGGCCCATGTCGTGGCGGCGCTCGGCGATCTCGATGGCGCCGTTGAGGACCTGGGGGCCGGGCACGAGCACCATCCCCGGGCGCACGGCCACGAGCCTGGCCGTGCCGGTCCAGCCGAGGCGGACGGCGAGCGCGCCGACCAGGCCGCCGATGAGGGCCGCGGCGAAGGTCTGGGTGATCGCCGTCGCCCGCCCCGCCAGCGCGCGCCCGCCCGCCCCCGCCGCGGCGAAGACGAGGGCGACCGACGGCGGGTGGTGCGCCCCGAAGATGAGGGCCAACAGGCTCGCGCCGAGGCCCGCCGCCAGGGCGAAGAGGCCAGGTCGGACTGGCGGGGTCGGGCCCGCGCCTGCTCCAGCAGGTCCTCCAGCTCGTCGAGGGTCAGGCGGTCGGCGGTGCTCAGACGATGCTGGATGAGGGTCGCGCGCCCCATATGCACTGTCACCGGATGGATGGGCCTGACCGCTGCGACGGGCCCGTCCGCGTCGGCGAGCGCGACCTGGGACCAGGCGGGCAGCAGCGTGAAGCGGGTGCCCAGGAGACCATTGAGTCGTTCGACGGCGGCGATGGCGTCGTGGGTGGACTGCCCCGAGTCCAGGAGCAGGGCGGCGGTCCGGACGGCGCGCGGCCGGATCGCATACTCTGCCGGGCTGGACTGGGGAAAGGACGTGTTACTCGTCGATTATGCTCAGGATCCCATCGGCGACGGTCTCCTGAGCTGGCTCGGTGAATCCGTGTCCCTCACCGTCTAGAGTGGTCAGGTCGGCGTGGGCGAAGGTGGTTGACGCGCGCTGCGAGTAGGAGATGGGCACAATGTCGTCGGCGGTTCCGTGGAAGATGAGAACCTCACCGCCGAATGACATGTGGTCGTAGATGTTGACGTCGTAGATGTCCTCGAAGTACTTGCGCCCCACGGTCAGCCCCATGAGGTCAGTGGTGTCGGTGATGTCCTCCCTGTTGGGGAAGCGCTCATGGGCGTCGTCGAAGAGCGAGAGGGCCGGGTAGAGCAGTGCGATCCCCCGAACACCGGTGGGGTTCTCGTCGGCCACGAGGGTGGTGACGACGCCGCCCTGGCTGGCGCCGATGAGGTAGGTGCGGTTGGCGTCCACGTAGTCGAGCCCCTGGACCAGGGTGAGGGCATCACGGAGATTCTGCACCTCGGTCATGACGGACATGTCGGTCATGCTGCCCTCGCTCTGACCGGGCTCGAAGCCGCTGCCGCCAGCGAAGTCGTAGCTGTAGACGACGACGCCGTGCTGGGCCAGCAGGTCCTGCATATGGGAATGGGACTCCTGGGCGTGGTTGCCGCCGAAACCGTGACTCATGATGGCGACCGCGGGGCCCTGGGTGTTGGGGCGCTTGATCTCGCCGTAGATGTGGTTGCCGGCGCTCTCGAAGCCCAGCTGCTCGGTGGTGACGGTGTAGGTCTGCTGCGTGCCCATGGACTGCGTGGCCCCCGGAGAGACGGCGGCGGCGAGTGAACCTGCGGTCAGGATGGTGCGTCGTTTCATCGTTCCCTTTTTCTTCGTCGGGGGATCGGGCTGCGCGCGCCGGTCGATCGTCTTCTAACTGGACGGGGCGCCGCTGGCTGAGATCGTGACACTGCTGCTCGGAGTCAGTGCCCGGATGGCCTCGACGGCGCTGCTCGAGTCGAAGGACCCGATGACGTGGATGCCGTCGTAACGGGCGACATTCCCCCAGTAGAGGACGATCCGTTGGCCGGGAGACCAGTAGGCGATGTCCCGGGCGCCGGGTCATCGCCGGCGGGCATCTGGTCATAGGCCAGAGGCTGGTTCAGGTCGGCGATCTTCTCCTCGAAGCCGGCGGAGAAGTCGCGGAAGGAGAGGGTCAAGGGCAGCAACGGCTTCAGGGACTCCGCGGCCTGGGTCCCGTTAAGACGAGCGGAATAACTGGTCCCGTCGATCGTCACCTGGATCGCCGCCTGGGGGGCGGGCGCCTCCTGGGAGCCGGCGGAGCCCGATGCGCCGGCCGCGCCTTCCGAGGCCGAGCCACGACCCGGGTCGCCGCCAGCGTCGCCCCCGCTCCGGCTTGCGCACCCCGCGGCGAGACCGACTGACGTGAATACTGCTGCGACGAGAAGCGTCCTCCGGCTGGTGCCAGCATTCTCATCAGTCAACTCAGTCAACGCTCAACGCTCAACGCTCAACGCTCCCGTCGTGGAGCTCGCGCCCGGTATCCGTGGAATTCTCGTTGATCTCGCGCTGCGCCCCACCGGTCCGCATCCCTTCTGTCAACTCCAATGAGCTCGGATCACGATGATGACATTATCACACCCGGGTCTGGGAGGCCCTGCCAGAACCACCCGGAAAACGGCTCCTCGTGTCCGAGGGGGCGGCAGGCGGAGAGAGAGGGCGTCAGCCCCGCGCCCGTTACCTTGTTGGTGGCCCCGGGTGATCCGGGGCTGGGCCAGCTACTGTGGGCACGGGTGTCTTGCCCCTGTCCGTAGATGATCCGGGGGGGTGTTGTCACCCGCGGCAGCCGGGCGCTGGTGACCGCTGATAAGGGGAACGACCCGCCAACGGCAGAGGTCTAACGCAGGCGTGGGTGCGGGGCCGGTCGTCCACCGGCTGGCCCTGACCCACTTGAGCGAGAGGCGGCACAGGGATGGATATCGAGGACATCGAGGTCTTCATCGGCATTGACGTCGGTAAGAGCGAGCACTGGGCCACGGCCCTGATTCGAGACGGGCGGAAGGCCCTCGACAAGGCCCTGCCCAACGACGAGGACCGGCTGCGCGAGGTCTACCAGCGCCTACAGGCAAAGGGGCAGGTGCTGGTGGTGGTCGATCAGCCCGCCACCATCGGGGCCCTGGCGGTGGCGGTGGCCCAGGACATGGGCATCACCGTGGGCTACCTGCCGGGACTGTCGATGCGCCGCATCGCGGACCTGACACCGGGCAGCGCCAAGACCGACGCGAAGGACGCCGCCGTCATCGCCAGCGCTGCCAGGACCATGCCTCACACCCTGTGCGCCATCAGCACCTCGGACGAGGACGCCGCAGCACTGAGCATGCTGACTGGTTTCGACCTGGACCTGGCCCGCCAGGTACCAGACCGCTAACCGGATCCGGGGTCTGTACACCCAGATCCACCCCGCCCTGGAGGCGGTGGTGGGGCCGTGGTTGGAGCACGACGCCGTCCTGGAGGTCATCGCCGCCTAGCCCACCCCGGCCGAGCTGAAGCGCGCGGGTAAGACAAGGATTGACGCCAGGCTCACGAAGCACGGGTGTAGGCGTCACGCCATCTGGGCCGCCCAGATCGTCTCGACCCTGGAACGCCAGACCGTGGTGGTCGCCGGCACCGACGCCGCCGCAACGGTGCTGCCTCACCTGGCCAGGCAGCTCATCGCTCTGCACTCCCTGCGGGCCGATGTCGCCGCCCAGGTCGAGACCCTGGTGCAGGCCCACCCTCTTTACCAGGTCCTGACCTCCATCTTTACCAGGTCCTGACCTCCATGCCCGGGATTGGGGTCCCGGCCGCCGCCGTCTTCCTGGCCGAGACCCTGGGCAAGACCTCCAGGCACCGGCGCCCACCTGGTCTCCTACCCCGGCCTGGCACCGGTGACCAGGAGATCGGGCTCATCGATCCGCGGCGAGCATGTCACCCACGCCGGCAACAAGCGGCTCACGCGCGCCGTGTTCCTGTCCGCCTTCGCCTCCCTGCGTTCCGACCCCGTCAGCCGGGCCTACTACCAGCGCAAACGAGATCAGGCAAAGCGTCACAACCAGGCCGTCCTCGCCCTGGCCCACCGCCGCATCCTGACCCTGCACGCCATGATCCGGGATGGAGCCCTCTACGATCCACAACCATCAGCACACCTACCCGCAGCCGCTTGACACACCACATAGGGGCACCCCCCGGATCTCGGCGGCCACCAGCTCGGCGAGCTCGTCGCGAAGGAGATCGTCGCCGCCCGCTGAGGCGCGCCTCCGACCACGTACGACGGCGGGGCGGGAGCCGGGTTCCCCTGGCTCACGCCCCGCCGTCGTCGCGTCTCTGCAACCCCTTCGCGCGAACTGCGTCGGTCGACGCGCTCCGTGCGCTCGGCTCCCCGCACGCCAACTTGTCGGCGGCTCAGTCGGGAACTCAGCAAGGACCGTCGAGGACCGCCTGGGTCGGGACGTCAACCTCGGTGGTCGTGGGGTTCTGATCGAGATGGAGCTCGATGGCGGCCGAGCCGAGCGAGGCGCCAGAGGCCCGTACGCCCCGGGGCTGCGGCAGCAGAGCGTGACCGACCACGGTTCCACCGAAGGTGAAGACGTCGATGTCGTGCTCGGAGCGCAGGCCGACGGCGGGCAGCGCGTGGTAGGCGCCAGCGGTGAGCACGTCATCGGCGCACACGATCACGTCCGGAGCCGGACCGCTCCCCAGGGCGCCAGCGATGGTGCGAGCGGCGACGTCGATGCGCAGGGGTGCCTCGATCACCTGCACCTCGGTCCGTGGTGCGCTCTCCTCCAACGCCGCGAAGAGCTCGCTCCGACGGTGCTGGAAGGCCCACCGCTGCAGATCGGCGTCGACGTACGCGACCCGCCGCGCCTTGACGGCCAGCGCCGATGCCAGGTCTCGGAAGCTCGCCGACACGTTGAAGGCGGCCGAGCGGAAGCCGGGAAGGCGGGACTCGATGAGGGTGACTCGTGGCGCTCGGTCGCCCGTGTCGGGCGGGGGCGAGATCGAGTAGAGGAGGAGCCCGCTGACCAGCCCGGCGTCCAGGGCGCGGAAGGGAATGAAGGCGTCCCCTTCGTAGGCGGCCTCCATGAGCATCAGGGAGTGCCCGTGGGAGGCGGCGGCGCTCTGGGCGCCGCGGCTCACGGCCCCGAAGAACGGGTTTTCGAAGTCGGTGACGACCAGCCCGAGGACGGATGAACGGCCTGAGCGCAGGAACTGGCCGGAGACGTGAGGCTCGTACCGCAGCTGGGCCGCTGCCTGGCGGATGCGCTGCTCGACCTCGGGGGAGACGCGCCCGCTCGCCTTGCCCGCGAACACGCGGGACACGGATGCCTGGTTCACGCCGGCGAGACGTGCGACATCAGCACCTGTGGGTCTTCTCGGAACTCCGGACACGCCCTTGACCATAACCGATGAACCTGGTAATGCCGTCTTACGGCATACGAATGCCGACGAGAACAAAGGAGCTCTTGCCATGCACTACCTGCTCGACGGTGACCCCGGTCATGACGACATGCTGACGATCTTCCTGGCGGCCAAGCACCTCGACGTCGTGGGCTTCACGACCGTCAGCGGCAACCAGTCGCTCGAGAAGACCACCATCAACGCCCGTAAGGCGGTCGAGCTCGCCGGTCTCACCGACCTGCCCATCGCGAAGGGCCTCCCGCGTCCGCTCGTCAACCTCCCTCGCTACGCGCCCGAGATCCACGGGCAGAGCGGCCTCGACGGCGTCGACCTCCCGGACCCGACGGTGCCGCTCTCGCCGCTCCACGCCGTCGACTTCATCATCGAGGCGAGCCACAGTACGACGACCTCTGGCTCATCCCCACCGGGCCGTTGACGAACATCGCGGCGGCCCTGATCAAGGACCCGACCCTCACTGAGCGGATCAAGGGCATCTCGCTCATGGGCGGGTCCATGACCTACGGCGGCTCGACGGCGGCCGCTGAGTTCAACATCTACGTCGACCCCGAGGCGGCTGACGTCGTGTTCCGGTCTGGCGTTCCGCTCAAGATGTTCGGGCTCAACGTGACCCAGATGGCCTCCGCCACCGTGGAGCGGCTCGACAGGATCCGCGCGATCGGCACCCCCTTCGCCCGCACTGTCGCCGACCTGGTCGAGTTCTACCGCTCGTCCCTCCACAAGGTTTACGGGCTGGAGGGCGCCTCGATCCACGACCCGCTCGCCGCGGCGATCTTCATCAAGCCCGAGCTGTTCACTATGCAGCCGATGAACGTGCAGATCGAGCTGAACGGAACCCTCACCCGCGGCATGACCGTCTGCGACTACCGCTACGTCGGGCACGAGGGCAAGGGGATCTACGGCGAGGAGGGCATCATCCGCGGAGCCGAGCCCAACTGCGACGTCGCGGTCGACATGGACGTCGACGGTTTCTTCGACCTGCTCACCGATACGCTGGCGATGTACCGCTGAGGCCTCGGCGCTGAGCGATCACGAGATCGGGTGATGTCACGATGCCAGAATCAGGAGCGATGCTGGTGGTGGTCGGCTCGCTGAACCTCGACCGGGTGGCGGTCGTCGACCGCCACCCGGCGCCGGGGGAGACGACGATCGCTGTGGACAGCCACGTGGGGCTCGGAGGCAAGGGCGCGAACCAGGCGCTGGCGGCGGCCCGGGAGAGTGCCGTCCGGACCGTCTTCGTCGGTGCCGTCGGTGACGACGACGCCGGGGACCGGGCCCGCGCCGCGATGGCTCGCGCCGGCGTCGACACGAGCCGTATGGCGGTGGCGGAGGGCGTCCCGTCGGGCACAGCCCACATCACGGTGGACGGTCACGGGGAGAACTCCATCGTCGTCATCGCCGGGGCCAACCGACACGTCGGGGCGGATGCACTGGCAACCGCCTTCGCGCGTCTCGAGGGCGCCGACGCGGTCCTCGCCCAGGGCGAGCTCCACCCGTCAGCCGTCGATGCGGCTGCACGATGGAGCCTCGACCACGACACGCGCTTCATCCTCAACCTCGCGCCCGTGGTCGACGTCGCGGACCGGACCATCCTGGCCGCGGACCCGCTCGTGCTCAACGAGGGCGAGGCGATGTCGCTCGCGGGTCGCCTCGGTGCGGGCTCGGACTCGGACGACCCCGGCGCACGCGCCGCGGCCCTCCACGCGCTCACGCACCACGCCGTCGTCATCACGCTCGGTCCCGACGGCGCTGTCGTCGTCGATGGGGCGGGCGTCCAGTCGGTGCCCTCGCCGACCCCCGAGCGCGTCATCGACACCACCGGGGCCGGTGACGCCTTCACCGGAGCACTCGCCGCCCGGCTCGCCCTCGGGGACGGTCTCGTCGCCGCCGTGACGTCCGGCTGCGCGGCCGGGGCAGCTGCGGTCGCGACGCTGGGGGCCAACCAGGCCGGGTTTAGCTGAAGGGCGCCAGCGCCGACCCGGACCAGGGCCCTGAAGCGCACACCGCGCCAATGTCGACACAACCACCACATGCAATGGAGCAACCAATGAACACCTTCGACATCTCCGTCAACAACCAGCAGCTCGCACTCATCGACGCGCACGTCCAGGCGCACGACCTGGCGTCCCGGGACGCGCTCGCCGCCCGCGCCATCGCGGAGGCGACGCCCGCAGGCCCCCACCCCGTGTACCACCGGCCCGGTCGGGAGGTGCCGTCCCAGTCCGAGCGCCGCGTCCTGGAGGAGCACACCATCAAGCCCGGGACGGGCAAGGCAGTCGTGGTCCGTGCCGGCTCACTCCTGCGGGTCGAGCAGATCGAGGGCGGGCAGTGCGCGGACTTCAACGTCTACGCCCTGGACAACTGGCACGAGAACATGCACCTCGGTCGGACTCGGAGCCTCCACGGGAAGAGCCCGCGAGACGGGGACCTGGTGTGGTCCCGGGCGCCGTGGGAGCGCCCGATGCTGGCGATCCTGCGCGACACGGGTCAGACGGACACCCTCGTCCCATACTGCTCTGCGCTCCTGTACTGGAGGCTCTTCGGGCAGCGCCAGCACACGAACTGCCAGCAGATCCAGATCGAGGCGCAGCGCGAGTTCGGCATCCCGCCCTACGCCGTCCACGAGTCGCTCAACCTGTTCATGTACGTCGATCAGGACGAGACCGGCGAGCCGGTCATCCAGCCGAACTACGCCGGCTCGGATGACTACATCGAGTTCTACGCGCTCATGGACGTCCTCGCCGTGGTCAACGTCTGCGGCGACGACATGGGGGTGACGAGCAACTTCGAACTGCGCGACCTCCACGTCGAGGTCCTCAAGGGCACGGAGGCTGACCGCGAGGCCGCCGAGGCGTCCGTCGTGCGGGACCACCCGTACGGACTCCTGCCGCACCCCTACACCATCGAGCCGGCCCCGTTGAGCGCCGATCCCGACTACGTGCCCGCCTTCCCGCACGCGCCGGTCGTCAAGCAGTCGATCACCATCGCGCTGAGCGATGAGGACACCGCGGAGCTGCGGCGACTCGCGAAGCCGCACCTGTACGGCGACGACCTGAGCCGGTCGCTGCGGGACCTCATCCTCACCTGGGTCACCACCGTGTCCCGCGTCGAGCAGTAGCACTCCAGGACGAGAAAGGAACAGAGATGCAGTACACGGACGACGCCACGCTCGAGTGGTACCTCAAGGTCAACAACCTCTCCGCGGAGGACCTCATCGAGGACGGGCCGAGCTCTGAGCGCGCCTCAGTGCTCGCCGCCATGGCCGACTACGAGCTCGCCAGGTCCGACGCCTTCGACGTGCTCGCCGAGGCCAGCGCGCTCGTCATCGTCGACATGCAGGTCGGGTTCGTGAGGCAAACCAGTCCCCAGTGGGTGCCGCAGGCCGAGCGGATGGTGCCGACCCTCGCGCGCACGGCGACCGCGGCAAGGGCGCTCGGGATCCCCGTGGTCTTCACGTCGGCCCAGTTCCTCGACCCCTCTCCGACCGACGCCCTCAAGATGACGAAGCCGATCGCCGAGGGCAACCTCGCTGAGGACGCCGAGGGACTGGAGATCATCCCGGAGCTCTGGGAGGACGGAGACGTCCTCATCGGTACCAAGCACACTTACGACGCGTTCTGGCAGACGGACCTCGACTACCGGTTGAGGGCCTTGCGGCGAGACACCGTCATCATCGCCGGCACCCTGACGAACTTCTGCTGCGAGGCCACGGCCCGTGCCGCCTTCGACCGGGGGTACCACGTCGTCATGGGATCCGACCTGTGCGCGAGTGACAACCCGTGGGCGCACAACTCGGCCCTCCAGACCGTCCGCAGGGGCATCGGTCGGGTTCTCACCAGCCAGGAGATCATCGAGAGCTGGGAGTCCCGGCAGCGGTGAGCGCGTGGCTCGTGCGCTGCACGAGCCACGCGTGAGTAGGGGCGAAGCAGCTCCTTGACAGGTCGGTCCCCGCGTCAGTGAGCGGGGACCCGGGGCAGTGCGCTGTCCGGAGCCGCTCGCCCGCCGCCCGGTCGCTCCCGGTTCCTTCACTCGCTCCCCTCATCCCCCACGCACAAGGAGGTCCGTCACCATGTACGTCGTCATCGATGCCGTCGGCATCCTCGTCTTCATCAGTCTCGCCTGGCTCTTTTCCTCCGACCGGCACCGGATCCACTGGCGCCCCGTCGCGCTCATGGTCATGACCAGCCTCATCATCGCGTGGCTCCTCACCAGCTTCACCGCCGGTAGGGCCGCGGTGAGAGCCGCGGCCCAGGGATTCCGCTGGCTCGTCGACACGGCCTTCCAGGGCGTGAGCTTCGCCTTTGGAACTGGGTCGGTGCAACGGGGGTGGATCCCGAACCTGTCAACTTCGTGACGAGTGCGCTGCTCCCGATCCTCCTCATCGTGCCGCTGTTCGACATTCTCAGCTACATCGGTCTCATGCCGTGGATCATCAAGTGGGTCGGACGCGGACTGAGCGCCGTGACCAGGCAACCCCGCTTCGAGTCGTTCTTCGCGGTCGAGATGATGTTCCTCGGGAACACCGAGGCGCTCGCCATCTCCAAGGCCCAGCTCCAGGCGATCAGTGCGCGGAGGAACGCAACCGTCGCGATCATGAGCATGAGCTGCGTGTCAGCGGCGCTCGTGGGCGCTTACGTCCAGCTCGTTCCCGGTGGTTCGTCCTCACCGCGATCCCGCTCAACTGCATCAACGCCCTCCTGGTGGCGAGCATCCTCTACCCCGTCCCGGTGAGCGAGGAGGAGGACACGATCGTGACCGTCGGAGGGGCGGACGGCGGCGGTCACGAGGTCGATGCCGAGGCCGTCGCCCGGTACGAGGCTCTCCCCCTGCGCCGTCGGCTCGTCACGCGGCGTCCCGATGCTCCCGAGCGCGAGCCCTTCTTCTCGTTCCTGGGTGACTCGGTGCTGGAGGCCGGCAAGGTCATCCTCATCGTCCTGGCCAACGTCATCGCCTTCGTCGCACTGGCCGCGCTCATCGACCGACTCCTCGCGCTCGTCTCCCCGGGGCTCAGCCTCGAGGCCATCCTCGGAGTGGCCCTCTTCCTGCTCGCCTGGCTCCTCGGGCTCGAGCCGTCCACAGCCTACGATATGTCCCAGCTCATGGGGCTCAAGCTCGTCACGAACGAGTTCGTCGTCATGGGTCAGGTTACGAGCTCTATCGGTGGGCTCGCCGACCACTACCAGGCCGTTCTCACGGTCTTCCTCACCTCCTTCGCCAACTTCTCGACTGCAGGAATGGTCGTCGGATGCTTCAAGGGGCTGGTGGACGAGGAGCGGAATCTCATCGTGGCGCGCAACGTGTGGCGGATGATGCTCTCGGGCGTCCTCGTCTCGCTGCTCTCAGCGGGGATGGTCGGGCTCTTCGTATGGTGACCACTCGAGCGGTCCGGGCGGAGTGCAGGGTCCCGACGCACGGCGTTGTCACCCCGTTGCCGTGTCCGTCCCTTCGCCGCCGAGATCGGGACATCCTGACCTTGAGATCGGACATCCGGATCCCATCGGGTCGCCCTACCCAAGGACGGCTCAGGGCCGCCAGCGGCGCAGCTCCGTGTCCCGCGTTGTAGGGCTGCTCGTCCGGGTAGCTGATGATCTCCAGCGTGCTGCCCCACGGCGTGCGCGCGTAGACGAAGCGGTTGCGCTCGCCGGCCTCCACCGAGGGCAGTGGCCGTGGCTCGGCTAAGAGGGAGCCTCCGGCCTCCACGACCTGCGCGGCGGCGGCGTCGAGGTCGTCGGCGTAGACGGCCACGTGCTGCCACTCGATGTCACTCGGGATCGCGGCGTCCCGCTGACGCGGCCCGGTGAACTCGAAGAGCTCCAGGCCCGGGCCGCAGGGCAGCCGCAGCATACGGATGGCGATCTCGTCGGTGCCGCCGGGGACGCCGAGCCGCTGATCCGTTGCCTCACCGCCGCGGGACCCGTCCTCGCGGGGAAGGGTGTCGTAGAGGACCTGGGCGCCGAGGGCCCGCACGAAGAACTCTGTGGCCTGTTCGATGCTGGACACGGTGACCCCGACGTGGTCGATGCCGCGGATGGTCATGCTGGTTCTCCTGCTCCTGCCTGGACGCCCCGAGCCCGGTGAGGGGGCGTCCTCACCGCCGAGGAGGACTCAGGCCTCGTCGACCTCGGGGTAGGCGGGCTCCCACATGGCGTCCTGCACCGCCTGGATGAGGTTGTCGTAGTCGGCCGTCGCCACGCCGTCGGCCTGCGCCTGGCGGGCGACCGCGACGGCGACCGTCGCCGAGGAGGCGCGCAGGTTCTCCACCGGGGGCAGCAGGGCCGCGCCGGGCGCCGTCGGGTCCGCCTGGTCCGCGATCGCTCGAGCCGCGGCGAGCAGCATCCCATCGGTGACCCGGCTCGCACCGGAGACGATGACGCCGAGTCCCAGGCCCGGGTACAGCAGCGAGTTATTGCCCTGCCCGATGATGAACCGAGTGCCGTCGTAGTCGAAGGGGCTGATCGGGATGCCCGTGGCCACCAGCGCTCGGCCCTTCGACCAGGCGATGACGTCAGCCGGCATGGCCTCGATCCGCTCGGTCGGGTTGGACAGCGGCAGGACGATGGGCCGCTCGACGCCCTCGCTCATCGCCTCGACGATCCGCCGGGTGAAGGCGCCGTGGTCCGTGGAGGTCCCGATGAGGATCGTCGGGCGCGCCCGGCGCACCGTCTCGAACAGGCCGACGGCTCCGCGCTCGCGCGTCCAGTGCGCGACCTCGGAGGCCGGCCGCGCGTAGGCCCGCTGGTAGTCGGGCAGGCCCTCCATGTCGTCGGTGACCAGGCCCGCCCGGTCGGTGAGCCAGATGCGGGAGCGCGCCTCGTCGGGGCTCAGCCCGTCGCGGACCATACCGGCGTGGATCTGGTCGGCCATACCGGTGCCCTGCATGTCGTCGTTGGAGATCGTTGAAGATGCCGTACTTCTCCCGGTTGGCCTGCAGGATGCGGCGGGCGTTGGACGGCCCGAAGTCCTCGAAGTGGAGCAGCGCGCGGGGGAAGAGTTCGGCGGCCGCCGACAGGTACTCCTCGACGAGGGCGTCGTAGCGCTGACCGCGCACCCGTGCATGCCGGTTGCCCAGGATCTCCTCGGCGTCGGAGACCACGAGCAGGTCGACGTCATCGGGCCCCAGACCCAGGCCCTCCAGGGAGGGACGCACATCCTCGATGCGGTCCACCGACAGGTAGACGGCGCGCGAGCGGCGGTACTCCCGGCTCCAGAGCTTGATGGCCTCGCCCACGGTGGGGTCGTAGACGACGGGCAGCGGCTCGGCGAGGTGGCCGGTCAGGACCCGGTAGTAGAGGGTCTCGTTGCGATCGTGGAGCTGGTCGAGGAAGACGTACTTGTCCATGTCCCACCCGAAGTCGCACAGCTGGCGGTAGGTGCGCGCCGCCTGCTTGCTGGTCAAGGGTCTCGACGACGGAGGGGAAGCGGCCGATGAGGCCGAGCTCGCGGCGCTGCTCATGGGTGAAGGCGGTGCCGCGGTTGGTCAGCGGGTTAGCGAGGATGGATGGCTGAGGACTCATGGGGTCTCTATCCTGGCTCCTGCACTGGTAGGTGTCCCGCAAGTATGACGTAGAGATGACGGGTGACAAGGAGGGTGAAAGGTCAGTGGCATCGCGTTGTCGACGCCGGTGCGACCGCCGCCCCTCGCCGGGTCGCAACCGTGCTGGTCGCCTCAGGGGCCCAGGTAGCCGGTCAGTATGGCGACGTGCTGGAGGAGCGATGGCGCCCAGCGGCGGTGCGGATTCGGTTGGGGCGGTCTCGGAATACCCCGGAGCCACCTCCTGTTGCCCCTGCCGGCACCTGAAGCCATGCCAGTACACGACGTCCGAAGGGAGCCCGCATGTCCACCGTCAACATCACCGGTCCGGAGTTCAAGGACACCGTCCACGGCGACGGCATCACTTTCGTCGACTTCTGGGCCACCTGGTGCGGTCCGTGCAAGAACTTCGGCCCGATCTACGAGAAGGCCTCCGAGGCCAACCCCGACATCACTTTCGCCAAGGTCGACACCGACGCCGAGAAGGACCTCGCCGGGGCGCTGGGCATCTCCTCGATCCCCACGCTCATGGTCTTCCGCGACAACGTCATGCTCTACCGCGAGGCCGGTGCACTGCCGGCCAAGGCGCTGGATTCCCTCATCGACCAGGTCCGCGAGCTGGACATGGATGCGCTGAAGAAGCAGATCGCCGAGGAGCAGGCCGGCCAGCAGGCCTGAGCGCCGTCGTCTTCACCACACGGACGATAGGGTCTAGCCATCGAGTCACGATGATTGTAAGGTAACGTCCATGAGCGCTAAGACTGTCAAGAATCCTCCTGTTGCCCCTGCTTTCACCGCCTCGGCCGAGCTGCGCTCTGACCTCCAGCGCGCTCTGGTCGACATCACCGCTCTGAGCCTGGTCGGCAAGCAGATCCACTGGAACCTCGTGGGTCCGAACTTCCGCGACCTCCACCTCAACCTCGATGAGGTCGTCGACATCGCCCGCGAGGGTTCGGATGAGCTTGCCGAGCGCATGCGCGCCATCAACGCCTACCCCGACGCCCGCCCGGCCACCGTCGCCGAGGAGACGTCCGTCCCCGTGGCCCCGGAGGGCAGCGTCATCACCTCTGATGCCGTGGACTACATCGTCGCCGCCATCAACGCCGTCACCACGACCCTGCGTGACATTCACGATGCCGTTGACGAGGCCGACCCGTCCTCCTCCGGCATCCTCGAGGACTACACCCAGCGGCTGGAGCAGCAGAGCTGGTTCCTCTCCGCTCAGAACTACAGCATCTGAGCCCCGGCGGCACCATGAGGCTGGCCGGCGCCCCGCGCCGGGGTCGGCCCGGGGCGCCGCCCGGCCCCCGATAGTCTGGGTCCATGCCGCATACCGCATACGCCGACGTCGCTCGCCTGACTCGCCTCGCGCAGCATTTCGCAACTGAGGCCGTCCAGGCGGGCGACGTCGCCGCGTTTCCGCCGCCTGCCGCGCTCGCCGAGCTGCCGGCCGTCGAGCTGCGCCGCCTGCTCGACGGTCTGCTCACCATCCGCCCGCCCCGCCCCATTCCCGACGACGACATCCGCGCCGACCTCGACGAGATGCTCGCGGCCGAAGCCGCTCAGCGCGTCCTCGAGGCCGGCGCCCCCGATGCGTCCGCCCTGCCGACCCTGTCCCTCACGCACGACGTCGACGGGCCGGTGGGCGAGCGAGTCGCCCTGTGGAAGGGTGACCTGACGACGCTGCGCGCCGGAGCGATCGTCAACGCCGCCAACGCCGAGATGCTCGGCTGCCGAGTGCCCGGCCACACCTGCGTCGACAACGTCATCCACGCGGTGGCGGGGCCGGGGCTGCGCGCTGAGTGCGCCGCCCACATGGACGCCCGCGGCGGTGAGCCCGAGCCGACCGGTCGCGCGCTGCTCACCGACGGGTATCACCTGCCGGCCGAGCATGTCATCCACACGGTCGGCCCCGTCGTTGATGGCGGAGTCACCGAGCGCGAGCGGGAGCTCCTGGCGAGCTCCTATCGCTGCGTGCTCGATGCCGCCGCGGAGGCGGGCCTGGACTCGGTCGCCCTGTGCTCGGTGTCCACGGGTGTCTTCGGCTACCCCAAGGAGGAAGCCGCCTCGCTCGTCCTGTCGGTCATCGGCCGGTGGCTCGGCGAGCACCCCGGCTCCGAACTGCGCATCGTCATCTGCGCCTTTGCTGATGTCGACGTCGCGGCCTACGAGGAGGCGCTGGCCGCCGTCAGCGGTTGAGGCCCTGCGTTGGCGGAACCGGTTGCGACACCCCGCCGGTCGGGGCCGCCCGAGCCGTGCGCCGACGCCTCCGCGCCGAGAGCCCCCTCCAGGCAGCCGACGGCGGCGTCGGTCAGCGCGGGTCTGGCGCTCGCGGGGCAGCCCTGGGAGACCCACTGCAGGCAGACGGTCTCCAGGAAACCCAGGTAGCCCCACAGGGCGAAGGAGGTCCGCGAGTCGTCGGCACCGCCGGCGCCGTCGCGTCCCCCCGACCCGTCGGGCCCCGTGGCCCGGTCGGCACCGCCGGTCCGGGCGAGCAGGCGGCGCAGCGCCTCGACCGACGCCTCGCGGGCGCGCCTGCGGACTTCGGCGGCCTCGCTCGGCTCGTAGCCGGCGAGCATCTGGTACTCGGCCCAGCCGGGGGCGCGTTCGGCGATGAAGTCGAGGTAGACGCCGACCGAGGTGCGCACGTGGTCGCGGACGGTGGCGTCCTCGGTCAAGGTCTCGGCGGCGAGCCGGGTGCGCTCGGCCAGGTCGGCGGCGTCCAGGGAGAGTATCTGGCCGTAGAGCCGCCCCTTGGTGGAGAAGTACTTGTGGACGAGCGCCTCGGAGGCTCGGGCCGCGCGCGCGATCGCCGACAGAGACACCTCCTCGTAGGGGCGGGCCGCGAACTCCCGCCGCGCGACGTCCAGAATGAGCCGACGGCGTTCATCGGGATCCATGCGCAGCCGCGGGCGGCGATCCGATCTGGGGGGCATGGTGACAGTCTACCCTGTTAGTGAGTACACTCACTAACTATGACTAGTGAGATTAGTGGAATAGCGGATGGAGCTCTTCCGACGTGGGTGGAGCACAGCATCTGGTGGCACGTCTACCCCCTGGGGGCGACCGGAGCGCCGATCCGGCCGGTGGAGCAGACGGGGCGGACGCAGTCTCCGGCGCCGGTGAGCCGGGCGCCCGCACCGACTCCGACGACCGCACCGCTCGACCACGCCGCTGCGCAGGCCCGGACTCCCGCGGCCGACCCGGCTCCGGCAACCGCCAGCGCCGACCCCCGCCTCGACCGCCTCGCCGACTGGCTCGACTACCTGGTCGAGCTAGGCGCCAACGGCCTGGCACTCGGACCCGTCTTCGCCTCGAGCACCCACGGATACGACACCATTGACCACTTCCGCATCGACCCCCGGCTCGGCGACGACACGGCCTTCGACCGCCTCGCCGAAGCCTGCCGTGACCGCGGTGTGGCGCTCATGCTCGACGGCGTCCTCAACCACGTCGGCACCGAGCACCCGCTGTTCCGGGCCGCCGCCGCCGGAGGACGCGAGCGGCGCCTGTTCCACTTCGACGATGCGACCGGTGCTGCTGGAGCCGGCGGGGCCGCGCAGGCTACCGGGTCCGTGCCCGGGTATGCCGTTTTCGAAGGGCACGACGGGCTCGCGGTGCTCAACCACGACAGTGACGAGGTCGCCGACCTCGCCGTCTCCGTGCTCACCCACTGGCTGGAGCGGGGCGCCTCCGCCTGGAGGCTTGATGCGGCCTACGCCGTCCCGCCCGCTTTCTGGGCGCGGGTTCTGCCGCGCGTGCGCAGCGAGTATCCCGACGCCTGGTTCCTCGGGGAGGTTATCCACGGGGACTACGCCGGCATCATCGAACGCTCCACCATGGATTCGCTCACCCAGTACGAGCTGTGGAAGGCCGTCTGGGGATCGCTGCTCGATGAGAACTTCTTCGAGCTCGATTGGTGCCTGAACCGCCACAACGGCTTCCTCGATTCCTTCACGCCCTTGACCTTCATCGGCAACCACGATGTCACTCGCATCGCCAGCAGGGTCGGCGACGCCAAGGCCGCGCTCGCGGCCACGATCCTGTTGACGGTCGGCGGGGTCCCCGCCATCTACTACGGTGACGAGCAGGCGTTCCGCGGAGTGAAGACCGAGCGGGTCGGTGGCGACGATCAGGTGCGTCCCGAGCTGCCTTCGACCCCGGCGGATCTCTCACCGCTCGGCGGGTGGCTCTACCGGTGGTACCAGGACCTCATCGGGATGCGGCGCCGCCACCCCTGGCTCGTTCACGCGCGCACCGAGCGCATCGTCCTGGACAACCGGCACCTGGAGTACGACGCCGTCACAGGCGGGTGGCGGCGCATCCGGGTGCGTCTGCGCCTCGACCCGGCGCCCTGGGCGGAGGTGGAGGCGCCGGGCGAGCCCGCGCTCGTCATGGGGCATGACGGCTGAGCACGGTGCGCCCGCCCGGTTCCTTACTGTCGGCTGCGCTACTGCGCGCGATTGGGACAGGGCGGCAGGGGCTCGTCGGCATCGGGCATGAGGATCCAGGCGATGACGTAGACGACCCACATGGGCCCCGGCAGCAGGGCCAGGGCGAGGCAGCCCAGGCGGACGAGGGCGGGGCTGACACCCCAGTGCTCGGCCAGGCCGCCGCACACGCCGGCGATCAGTCGACGGTACGAGCGGCGCGGGAGCGTGGAGCGCCAGGTCTCAGTGCGTTCGGACAGGTACGGATCGGAAGGGTAGTGCTGCGTCATGTGATGAGTGTGCGACGTTCGAGAGGTGGGGCGATATCGGTGACGTCCCTGGTTCGGCCCTGACCGTCCCGGGGATGATGCGCGCGGCGCGCGGGCAGTGGTCCGCCGAGGCGGCCGGCCGGTTGGCGTCTCGCTCGTGGTCGGCCGGGGGTGTCAGTTGGTCCAGTGTCCGTTCTCCTCATCGGGGCTGGGGGCGTGGCCGGTGGTGCGCAGGTTGTCGGGGACGGCTTCGGTGCCGTCGGTCCAGTTCGTGAAGGCGTGGCCTTTGTGGCAGCCGGTGGTCACGATGATGGAGGTGGTCACTCCTAGTCTTAGGGATATGGAGGCGTTGTCGGTGGTGCGGTAGAAGGTGGCTCCGGGCTGGTTGGTCTGGTCGTCGGGCGGGGTGGTGAAGCCGGCGGCTTCGGCGATGGGGGTGATGGCCGCCATGGCGGCGTCGCGGTCGGTGAAGTGTCCTGCTGAGGCGAGGTCGTAGATCTCGGCCTCTCTGCCGCGCGGGCATCTTTGCCATGTGTCTCGGTAGGCCTGGTAGACGGGCGCGTCGGCGGGTGGCGGGGTCCATTCGCCGACGCCGAGCGGGGTCAGAGCATCATAGAGGCTGAGTTGGAGGTCGATGGTATCCGCGCGGGCTCGGGTCAAGGGCGTGTTGCTGACCTTTCCGGTATAAGCGCGGGATTCATCAGTCAGGCTACGAGTGTGGGTGCCGCCGTCCTTGTAGGCCAGGTAGGTCAGGAGGGGGGCCACGAAGCCCAGATACAGGATGAGTGTTATGACGGTCAGGATGATCCAGCCCGTGCGGGCGATGGGACTGGACTTCGTTCTGGAGTTCGTCATGCCCTCCTCCTGGTGCGGGTCGTCGGGTCTGCCGCGGGTTCGGCGGGGTCGGTTATGGTGTGCTGGTCGCCGTGGGGGCGGGCTGCTCCGGGGCGGTGGGTGAGGGGGGGATGGGGGTGGCGGGGGGGGGGGGGGGGGGGGGGGGGGGGGGGGGGGTCGGGGCGGGCCAGGTGTCCATGTCGGGGTAGTCGGTGGTGTCCTGCGCATCGGCGTGGCCGGTGGTGCGCAGGTAGTCGGGAACGGCTTCGGTGCCGGCGGGCCAGTCCTGGAAAGCGGTTCCGGGATGGCATCCTGTGGTGATCGAGACGACGAACGAGTCTTCGTTGAAGGAGAGGCCGGCGCTCACAGAGGCCCCGTCGGTGGAGCGGGTGTATCCGTTGCCGCTACGGGGGAACCCGTATGGTTCGGCAAGGTCATCAATGAGGGTGTAGGCATGGCTGGAGGTGAGCTTCTGCTTTGTGACTGGCGTGGTAGCCAGCCTGTATCGTTCGCTGACTGTTCCCTCGGGGCAGGAGGAGTGCTCGTCAAATGATTCTTCCTGATCTGCCTGGCGTACGGCGTCGCGTGCGCCTGGTGCGGGCGGTATCCAGGGGCCGATATCGGCGCGGGTGTCGAGGGCGTCGTAGACGGACAGCAGGAGGCCGAGAGTCTCGGCTCGCGCCTGCGTGATGGGGACATCCGAGACGGGGGCGTCGGACCTCGTGGACTCCGAGGTGTCCGTATTGAGATTGAGTCCGAGCACCAGGCACGATGCGGTACCGTATACGAATGCGATCACGAGCAGAACTTTCGCGGCCACGGGCATCCACGTGCGGGCATGCTTCTTCCGGTCGTGGCGAATAGCGCAGGAATCGCTGGGATCCGTTGTGCTGTTCGCGTCTTGGATCTCTTCATTCATAAGGGCTAGTCTTCGGGGGCGGGGTAGTCGGGCCCATTATCGGCGAGAATATTACCGAGATTGTGCAGAGATGTTGTACCGGCTTTGGTGTAGAGGGAATGGCCTGCGGAGGCCTGCAAACCGTCCTCGTAGTGTCCCCTGGTGTCCAATGGGGTGAAGTCCGATTCCGGATCGGTGGTCGGATTCCCCCCGTATCTGCCGTATCCCGCTACGACATCATCGGTGGCGGACGCCGAGTACATGCGATCGGGCACCGTATTAAGATCAGAGGCGTCCACCGTGGAAGCACCGGGGGAGCCCCATACCACAATGTCATCGGGAGCATCCGACTCCTGTGACGCATAACCCGTCACGGTGGAACCGTAGGAGTGGCCGGCAGCGACCAGATGCGGATCCCCCGTGTGCGTCGCCTGGATGCCGTCGTAGAAACCGGCGAGGTCCGGGGCGGCGCTCTGAGCCTCATGGTCACTGAGAACGGTCCCGTCCGAACCCGTCAGCGTCTCATCCCAACCGGGGGCATCGTAGCCCAGCCAGGTCACACCCGCCGCAGTCTCTTCGACCTGCTCAGTATTCTTGTCGTCGTGGTCCGGCATGCCGGTCTCCGACATGATTCTCTCGACTTCGTCAACCTTCGCACCGAACTCTTTTCCTCCCGTAACCAGACCGCCTGCGACGGTGGTGGTCATACCGGGGGTGTAGACGAGGACGTGGTCCGCGGCATCGATATCGCCTGCGCCGACGGCCGCCCGGAGATGGTCGCCGGAGTTGTCCAGTACCAGGAGCGAATGGATTCTTTCCTTGTCGGGGTTCTCCGAGTAACTGAATGTGTCGCGCAGTGAGTCGATGTCCTTCTGCCTCTGGAGCATCGCCTCGTACCCCGACGTATTCTTATATTCAAATTTATAGCCCGTCCACTGGAGTTCCGTCTTCGGCTCGAACTCCTTCACCTGCCTATCGATCTCCGCCTTCATGGCGTCCAGCCGGTTCTTATTGGCCTCGCTGCGGGCGGCCAGGGAGACGCCATTCAGGTTGCCGATCCAGTCAGGATTGTTCGCGATAATGTCATTCTGCTCGTCCTCGCTCAGGGACGTCCACCAGTCGTTGACCTGGTGGTCGTAGATCTTCTTGTACGTGTCGGTATTTCCGTTTATCATCGCCGGGCAGACCACGGCTGCTGCCACCGACAGATCGTCGGCGAGGATGCGACGGGCCTTGGCCTCCGCATCCGCGGTCTGCCCCTCAAGACCATCGGTCGTGAGGTCATACAGATCCCAATACGCGACCTCGTCCTTCTTCGCGGTCGCTCGGCACGGGCCGTCGCCGCGTCGCGCGAGCACCGTTATCAATGGCTGCCGGCGGGCACGCTTGCGGCGGCGCCATCGTCGGCGGCCCTGATGGCCCGGGTGGCGTAGCACATCCGCAGGTTGGATGAGTCCGGTACTGCTGACAGGGTCATGAGAACCTCGCATCCGCCGGCGCGCACGGACTGTTGTGGGTGCACCGACCGAGTAAGGAGCGATCGTTGTGGGACGCGTCTTACCATAACCGATGAACCGGACCCATGGAACCCGTCACGGCGAACTCGCCGCGGGACGGACGCCGGACCCGGGGGGCAGAGCCGGGCGGCTCCACGTTCCGAAGGCCTCGTCACCCGTCAGGCCGGACGCTCAGCTGCCGCCGCGGCCCTCGCCGCCGCCGGCGCCGCCTGCGCGATGAGCTCCAGCTCGGCGTCGCCATGGGCCGACGAGACGAACCACGCCTCGAAGACGCTCGGCGGCAGCGCCACCCCGGCGTCGAGGAACGCGTGGAAGAACGGGCCGAAGCGCCACGCCTCCTGAGCGCGGGCCCCGTCGTAGTCGCGCACGCCCCGCTCGGCCGCCTCCGGACCGAACATGATCGAAAACAGCGACCCCGAACGCTGCACCCGGTGCGCCACGCCCTCGGCGTCCAGCGCCTCCCCGATCACCTCGCCGATCTCCCGAGCGCGGGCGGCGACCGTCGCGTACACGACGTCGTCGGCCAGGGCGAGCGTCGCGATCCCCGCCGCGGTGGCCAGCGGGTTCCCGCTCAGCGTCCCCGCCTGGTAGACGGGCCCGGCCGGCGCCAGCAGCTCCATGACATCGGCCCGCCCGCCCAGGGCCGCCAGCGGCATCCCGCCGCCCACCACCTTGCCGAAGGTCAGCAGGTCCGGCACCCAGGCGGCCCTCCCGCGCCAGTCGGCTCCGGGCCAGGACGGTGATGCGGCTGCGGCGGACCCGCCATCGTCCAGCGCCGTCGACCAGCCGTCCAGGGCCTCCAGGCCCCAGAACCCGGCCGGGCCCACGCGGAAGCCGGTGAGGACCTCGTCGGCGATCATGAGGGCGCCATGAGCCGCGCTCACCTCGCGGATTGACGCGTTGAAGCCCGGCGCGGGCGGCACGATGCCCATATTCGCCGGCGCCGGCTCCGTGATGACCGCCGCGATCTCATCGCCCCGGGCCGCGAAGCACTCCTCCAGGGCGGATACGTCGTTGTAGGGCAGGACGACCGTCTGCTCGGCCACCGTCTTCGGCACCCCGGCCGACCCCGGCAGGCCGCCGGTGGCCACGCCCGAGCCCGCCGCCGACAGTAGCCCGTCGGAGTGCCCGTGATAGCAGCCGGCGAACTTCACCACCAGGTCGCGACCCGTCGTCCCACGAGCCAGACGCACCGCCGTCATGGTCGCCTCCGTGCCGGTGGACACGAAGCGCACCCGTTCGACGGCGGGTACGCGGGCGCGCACCGCCTCGGCCAGCTCGGTCTCCGCGGTGGTGGGCGCCCCGAAGGACAGCCCGCGGCCGGCCGCCCGGCGCACCGCCTCGACGACGTCGGGGTGGGCGTGGCCGAGCAGGGCCGGCCCCCACGAGCCCACCAGGTCGACGTAGTCGCGCCCCTCGGCGCCCCTGACGCGGGCGCCGTGAGCGCTCTCGATGAAGACCGGTGCCCCTCCCACCGACCCGAAGGCTCGCACGGGGGAGTCGACGCCGCCGGGAATGACGGCGCGGGCTGCCTCGAAGAGGCCGGCGTTGGTGGCGCGGTCGTCGATGCCGCGGGCGGGGGAGGTCGGGCGCGCTGAGGCAGGGCTCGTCATGGTGTCCTCCGGAAAACGGTCGAGGCGGGTGCGGGACGCGAGTGACGCTCACCGTGTGACCGCCGGTCGGCGCTGCGGGCGGGTGGGCGCGGGTCGTCCGGGGCGACTCTACGTCGCCTCGGCCCTGCGGAGCGCGGCGGGCGAGCTGCACGCGGTGCGGCTGCAGTTCGGAATCTTCACCGTCGGCGACATCATCGCGGACCCTGCGACCGGCAGGGCCCCGGCGAGCTCCGGCGCATCGAGGGCACCGCCGAGATGGCGGACCGGGCCGAGCAGGTCGGCCCCTGGAGGGCGCCGAGTCCTGACCTCGCAGATGCTCGCCGAGCGCCTGGCAGAGGGCGTCCGCCGGGCCCTGGCGGCCGGCTCCCGTCCGGCCGATGTCGAGATCATGGGGCTGCGCCCGCCGGCCGGCCCGAAAAAGGCCCGGCCGGATCGTGTGGTATGGCGGGTTCTGAACGGCCGGCGTCGAAGCGCTAGCGTCCGAGCTCCTCGGCGAGCTCACGCGCCCAGTAGGTGAGCACGCAGTCCGCGCCGGCCCGCACGATCCCGAGCACCGACTCCCTCATGACGCGGTCGCGGTCGATCCACCCGTTGGCGGCGGCCGCCTCCACCATCGCGTACTCCCCGGACACCTGGTAGGCGGCCACCGGCACTGGACTCGCGGCCGCGACGTCGGCCAGCACGTCCAGGTACGGCCCGGCGGGCTTGATCATGACCATATCCGCCCCCTGCTCGACGTCGAGCATCGCCTCGCGCAGGCCCTCGCGCCGGTTGGCCGGGTCCTGCTGGTAGGTGCGCCGGTCGCCCGTGAGGGTGGAGCCCACCGCCTCGCGGAAGGGGCCGAAGTAGGCCGACGCGTACTTGGCGGAATAGGCGAGAATGGCGACGTCATCGTGCCCGGTGGCGTCCAGGGCGGCGCGGATCGCCGCGACCTGCCCGTCCATCATCCCCGAGGGCGAGACCATGTGCGCCCCCGCCTCCGCCTGGGAGACCGCCATGGCCTGGTAGAGGGCCAGGGTCGAGTCGTTGTCGACCTCCCCCGCACGCGGGTCGGAGCGGCCCGAGTCGGCGCCGCCCGCCCCCTCCGGCCGCACCAGTCCGCAGTGCCCGTGGGAGGTGAACTCATCCAGGCACGTGTCCGCGCACACGACGAGCGCGTCGCCCACCTCCTCGCGCACCGCGGCGATTCCTCGGTTGAGGATGCCGTCGGCCGCCCAGGCGCGCGAGCCGACCTCATCGCGCGCCACCGGCACCCCGAACAGGTCGATGGCCCCCACGCCGGCGTCGGCGCAGGCCGCAGCCTCCCGGCGCAGCGAGTCCAGGGTGTGCTGGACGACGCCGGGCATGGCGCCGATCGGTACCGGTCCGCTGATGCCCTCGCGCACGAAGACCGGCGCGATGAGCTGGGCGGGGGCCACGCGCGTCTGCGCCACCAGATCGCGCAGGGCCGGAGTGCGGCGCAGGCGCCGGGGTCGCACCACCGGAGCCGCGGGCACCGGGACGCCCCGGCCGACCAGGAGGTCGGCAGCCGGGGACGTGGTCGGGTCGGAGGCCTCCGGCAGGGCGCCGACAGTGGCGCCGGGCCGGCCCGCACGGCTGAAGAGGCGGGGCTGCTCGGTCGACTCGGTCTGCTTACTCATGGGGCTCATCCTCTCGTGCTGAGAAAGGGGTGCGGCGGGGACGGGAGGACAGGGCGTCGACGACGGCGGCGCGCACGCCGGGCGGAGTCGGGGAGGAGGCCACGACATCGACGACGAACCCCGCCTCGCCGGCCGCGGCCGCCGTCGGGCGCCCCAGAGCTGCCACCCGCGTGGAGGACGGCGGCGTCCCGGCGAGCCCGGCCAGCGCCCGGCTGGACGAGCCGGCCGTCAGCACGACGGCGTCGAAGGCCCCCGTCGACCAGCGTCCGACGAAGCCGCCGGGCAGATCGGAGAGGGCCACCGGCTCCATCGTGTAGGCCGGCACCTCGTCCACCGCCCAGCCCGCCGCGGTTAGCCCATCGATGAGAGTGGTTCCGCGCAGAGCGGAGCCCGGCAGCAGGATTCTCCGCGCCGCCCCGGTGGCCCCCGGCGCCGGACCGGCCGATAGGGGCTCGAGGTCGATGAGCGCCGCCGAGGATCCGGCGCCCACGAGGTCCGCCCGGCGTCCGAGGGCGCGAGTGACGCGGCGGGCCGTGGCCTCGCCGACGACCGCCAGGCCAGTGGTCGCGGGCAGGCCGGTCAGGTCGACGTGGTCGAGTGCACGCGGCGAGGACACGATGAGCCAGGCGTAGGCGCCCGCCGTCAGGTCGGCTGCCGCCCTGGCGCGGGGCCCGGCCGGCCCCGGGCGGGCGCGGGTCACCTCGACCGCCTCAACCTCCGCCCCCGCTGCGCGCAGCCCCGCGGCCAGGGCGTCCTTGTTCTTGATTCGCGGCAGCAGAACGCGCCGGCCCGCCAGGGGGCCGCCTCCCGCCGGCCCGCCGCCGGCCGCACTCACCGCAGGTCCTTTCTGGACACGGAGCCGGCCCGCAAGTCGGCGACCCGCGTCGCACCCGCTGTGAGCAGGGCCTGGGCGACACGCGTTCCGAGGACCTGCGCCTCGCTCAGGGGCCCCACCGCCGACTCGCGCAGCACGGTGGGCCCGTCGAGCGCGGCCACCACCGCCTCCAGACGCAGGGCGTCGCCGCCCTCCACAGTCAGCCTCGCCAGAGCGCCCACCGGTGCGGCGCACCCCGCCCCCAGACGGGCCAGCACGGCGCGCTCGGCGGTCGCCGCCGCACGGGTGGCGGGATCGTCGAGATCGGCCAGGACCTGCGCCAGCTGCGGATCCTCCCTGTCCAGGCTGTCCCGGGTCTCCACCGCGAGCGCCCCCTGGGCGGCCGCCGGCACCATGACGGGCGCCCCGGTCCGCGAATCCGCCGACAGGATCTCACTGACGTGACCGTCCAGCTCGAGACGCCGCAGACCCGCCAGTGCCAGGACGACGCCGTCCAGGTCCGGTTCGCGCGCCGCCCCCATCGGGCCGTCCTCCCGCACTCCCTTTCCCAGGACCCGCGACAGCCGGGTGGGCACATTGCCGCGCACCGGCACGATCCTAAGGTCGGGGCGCACGGCCAGCAGCTGGGCGGCGCGCCGCGGCGAGCCGGTGCCGATGCGCGCGGTGGGCGCCAGGTCGTCCAGACGGCGTCCGCTGGCGCCGCCCGCGGTGCACAGGGCGTCGCGCGGATCCTCGCGCTGGGGCACCGCGGCGATGCGCAGCCCGGGCACGGGGCCGGTGGGCAGATCCTTGAAGGAGTGGACGGCCAGGTCGCAGTCGCCGTCGATCAGAGCCTCGCGCAGGGCCGCCGCGAAGACGCCGACGCCGCCGAGCCGCGCCAGCGCCGAGGGGTCCACGTCGCCCCGGGTGCGGATCTCGACGATCTTGACAGCCAGATCGAGACCGAGGTCGGCCGCCCGACGGGCGATCAGGTGGGCGACGAGTCCGGCCTGGGTGACGGCCAGCGCCGAGCCGCGCGTCCCGAGTCTGACTGTCCTTGTCACGGTCGCTCCTTGTGATGAGTCGGTGCAGCGGTCACCGGCAGGCTACTCGTGCCGCAGACCGATGCGATGACGGCCTGCCGACGGGCGTCCTCGACGACGGCGGCGATCCCCGTGCCGGCCACCCACGCCCCCGTGAGCGCGAGCCCCGGCAGTTCCGCCACTCGGGAGCGCAGGCGCCGTACGCGCTCGCGGTGCTCGGGGGTCGCCGGCGGCAGCGTTCCGTCCCAGCGCACCAGGGCGGAGTCGATGACATCGGCCGGGTCGATCCGTACCCCGGTCAGTATCCGGGCGTCGGCCAGTGCCAGGTCCAGGTCCACGTCGGGGCGAGGCCTGCCGGGGCGTCCGTAGGACAGGCGCAGCGCGTGGGCGTCCGGGCCGTGCAGGGCGGTCAGGTCGGCCCCGATCCACGGCCACTTCACGCTCAGGTGCGACAGGGCCTTGGCGCCCACCGGGCAATCGGAATCGGCGCCCGCGTCGGCCACCAGCAGGCCCGAGCCCACCGGTGCGCCCGCCAGGGCGGGCGAGCGGACCACCAGGGTGAAGCGGGCGATCGGGGAGCCGACCGGGATCGGCATGGCCGGCTCCCCGATCGCGCCCGCGCCGTCCAGCAGCCGCAGCGCCGCCGGGGCCGAGCAGGCCAGCACGACACGGGGTGCGCGCACGAGGCGGGCGGGACCGACCGGAACCGGTTCGGCCGACGGCGTGGGGCCGGGGCCGGTCGGGGCCAG
>ERZ772971.371-NODE-371-length-29271-cov-20.155976_pt1 | contig 29271 bp, 24 predicted proteins | sample MGYA00511943_ERZ772971 | MGnify/ENA primary metagenome ERZ772971 (study PRJEB29015, sample SAMEA2737929) | human oral metagenome | biome: human oral; feature: human-associated habitat; material: dental | place: China | collected 2144 ... | reverse complement strand
CCAAGTCATAGGCTTGCTCACGGGTCATGCCTTTTTCAATCAAGGTCAACATAGCTCGCTGGCTGAAGATAAGACCAAAGGTTGAGTTCATGTTGCGCTTCATGTTTTCTGGAAAGACGGTCAAGTTCTTGACAATATTGCCAAAGCGGTTGAGCATGTAGTCGATAAGAATGGTCGTGTCCGGAGCGATAATCCGCTCAGCTGATGAGTGGGAAATATCGCGCTCATGCCAGAGAGAGACATTCTCAAAGGCTGTCACCATGTGACCACGAATGACACGCGCCAGACCAGTCATATTTTCAGAACCGATTGGATTGCGCTTATGCGGCATAGCAGAGCTGCCCTTTTGACCCTTGGCAAAGAACTCTTCCACTTCGCGCTGCTCAGACTTTTGCAGACCACGGATTTCAGTTGCCATGCGTTCGATAGATGTCGCAATCAAGGCTAAGGCTGAGAAGTATTCAGCATGGAGGTCACGTGGCAGGACTTGGGTCGAAATCTCTTGTGGACGGATGCCTAATTTCTCACAGACATAGCTCTCCACAAATGGCGGAATGTTGGCGAAGTTCCCAACCGCACCAGAGATTTTCCCAGCTTCCACACCCGCAGCTGCAAGCTCAAAACGCTCAATATTGCGCTTCATTTCGCTGTACCAAGTCGCGAGCTTAAGACCAAAAGTCGTCGGCTCCGCATGCACTCCGTGGGTACGACCCATCATGATGGTGAACTTGTGCTCCCGCGCCCGCTCTGCAATGATGTCAGTGAAGCGACGCAAATCCTCACGGATGATGTCATTAGCCTGCTTGTAGAGGTAGCCGTAGGCTGTATCTACCACATCGGTCGAGGTCAGGCCATAGTGCACCCATTTGCGCTCCTCACCCAGCGTCTCAGAAACCGCCCGTGTGAAAGCCACCACATCGTGGCGCGTCTCCTGCTCAATCTCCAAAATACGGTCGATGTCAAAGCCTGCCTTCTCGCGAATCAAGGCCACATCTTCCTTGGGAATCTCACCCAACTCAGCCCATGCCTCATCCGCCAAGATTTCCACCTCAAGCCAAGCCTTGTACTTATTTTCTTCAGTCCAAATGTTCGCCATTTCAGGGCGAGAATAACGGTTGATCATGATTATGATACCAAGGGCGACTAGAAAGCGACTGAATTTTAGGAAACCAACGACGGACGCTTGCGTCCTAGGAGGTTTATCTAAATTCCGAGCTTTCCGCCCGGGTTCAGTTCTGCAAACTAGATGCCCATTTCCTTTCTTTGTTTAAAATTTCAATTCAAAGAAGTCCGTAGCCCGTATTCAATTTAGAGAATACGATGCCCGTGTTCCTTTCTATTATATTTTACAGGAGGAGAGGCGCTTTTAGCCCGAGTTCAAATAATTGGACTTGCCCCTTCTCCTTTCTTTTCTTATTCTATTAAAAATTGGATATCTAAATTCAATCCTAATAAATACGACATTCTTTACTTTATAATATCTAAGTTCTGAGCCACTATTTGCAAATATTTTTTTCTTTCTATAATTTTTTCAATCTTTTTTTCTTTGCTATAAATTTTATAAACTAAATCTTGAGAAATCAATCCATTATCCCATAATATAGCGACTAGGTCTATTTCTAAGTCATTCACTCCAGACTCACTACTTGAGTAGACATTATTATCTAGTTTTAATTCAAAAAATTTTGCAAACATAGCTGATAATATTAAATTATAGAAATCTTTTCTATTTCCTATTGGATAATAATCTTTTTTTAGATATTGATCTTCTATATATCTAGATGTATATTCTTTTCCATCTTCCCAACCTACGTACAAAATTCGTAATATTCGATAACTAACAGAAAAACCTATAGTCTTTTCAAACTGCTTGTTTTCATTTATATTGTACTTTTCTTTTACTTCACTCAGCCTCTTCATCCAAGAATTGAAGAAATCAACATTCTCTTGAATTATAAACTCATCGTTACCATTAATAAAATTCTCCCTAAAAATATACTGTCTAGAGTCTAACTGCTTTAATTCTCTTCCAAATTCAATATCTATATTATCTCGCTCAGATTTATCGGTAATGAGCTTCATAAGATTTTTAATCATAGCAGCTTGAGAAACTATTCCATTCTGGGAAAATTCGTCCTTATAGCCCAACATCTTAATTTTACCGTTTAACTCGGACTTAGTATCATCTTCACCATTAAGGGATCTCATAACTTTATTACATGTTTTTTCAACAGTTCTTGATCTAGATAGACCATATAAATCATAGATTAAAGAACGTGAAACCGGTTTTTGATTTCCATTAATAATGGAGAACAAAGATGCATCTCTTGATGGATCGGTGTCAAATACAAAAGAAACCAACAATTCGAATTTCTCAATGACCCCTGATTCCTTCAAACCTTCTAATCTATGCTGACCATCTACAATAGAACAAAATTTATTCTCGTCTTCACCTATGCTAGGGATAGTCAGAGTACTCTCCTTCTCATTTATAACAAAATAATCACTTGATGCAGATAGAATAATAGGAGTAGGGAACATTGCGTTCTTTGTTTTACAAAATTTAGCTATACTCTTTATCCTATGGGGATCAAGTTTTCGTTGTATGCCACTATTATCATTATAAGACTTTCTTGTCTTTGAGGCTGCAATATTAGCTACTTGAGTTGCTTTCATCTTAACTAAAAACATGTCTCCCACAGGTTGTTCTAGTTTTATATAATTTAATTTACTCATAAAAATCTCCCATACCTTGCGAAGCTTCAGAATCTTTACCAACGTGCTCATCCGATATCATTCCATCTCCTTTAGACTCTTTTATCAAAAAATCACAAAAGTTATCAAAATCATTCAAATACTTTGATAGATCCTCGCAGAACTCCGGTTTCTTAAAATTCTCATTATCTAAATTATAACAATTTCTCAAACTAGCTTTCAAATTACTTAAAATGTTCAAGTCAATATCTAAACTTCTTTGAGTCTCATCTGCGAATGCCTCAGTTTTCTGAGCTCCTCTAATATTAATTCGTGTTTCAACATAACTATAAATTTCTAAAGACTGAAAGCATTCTAAGCTTATTTTCCTGATTCTTTTATTAAACTCTTCAGAAAAATCTGATTCACCTAAAATAATCTTCTTTAAATCATCTCTTAAGCTTTTTGAATTTGTTTTAAAATTATCCTCATAATCCCTAACAAATATGGACAAAGCTTGGTTTTTTCTTCGATCAAAAAAATCCCGACTTTCTTCTTCTGATTTTATTTGTTTCCTAACATCATCTATATTAGTCAATACTAGACAACTGATAAATAGAGAAGGAAGTGCCGTTAGACTTAAAGTATCTGATATAAAGTTACACCATTTTTTAGATATTAAAGATAATATCAGCGCAAATATAGCTGAAAAAACAAGGCTCGAAAAGAACCAAAAAATATTTACTCTTTTTATATTATGTTTTTTTAAAAAATCCTTCATATATTCTCCTAAAAATCAATCCCTTTCCAGCAGTAGTTGACTGACTTCTCTTGCTGACTTTATCAACTACGACAAGCCTAGTCAACCTTGCAGGGGTAAGACGACGGACCTTATAACAGGTGTCCTGTCTTACTCCCCAAGCTCAACCACACTATCTGGCGTATCACTAAACACAGTCACATGCCCCATCTTGCGGTTGTGTTTCTCTTCTATTTTACCATACAGGTGGAGATGGGCGCTTGGATTTTCTGTCACATATTTTTCAGCGACCTCAACATGCTGGCCGAGAACGTTGAGCATGACGGCTGGAGCATGAATGTGAATTGCTGGAAGTGGTGCTCCCAGAACGCCTAAAATGTGGGTATCAAACTGCGAAAAGTCGCAGGCTTCAATCGAGTAGTGCCCTGAGTTATGTGGTCGTGGAGCAATCTCATTGACGACGATGTCATCAGCCGTCGCAAACATTTCCACGCAGAGGGTTCCAGATAGCTTAATCTGTTCTGCTATTCGCACTGCCATGGCTTTGGCTTTTTCAGCCAGACTAGCCGAAATGCGGGCTGGCACGATTGTCTTAGACAGGATATTGTTGCGATGGATATTTTCCTGAACTGGGAAAACTGTCACATCCTTGCCATTTCCTGATACAATGACAGAAATTTCAAGGTCAAAATTGACAAATTCTTCCAAAACGCAGTCTGCTGAATCGGCTAGTGCATAGGCTTCTTCCAAGTCTGCTTCTGAGCGAATGACCTTTTGCCCATGTCCGTCGTAGCCACCAGTCGCCGTTTTGAGAACATGGTTTTTCGACAGGTCGATATCCGCCAAGTCTTGGCTAGAAGTCACGACCTTGTAGGGTGCCACGGTGACTTGGGCCTTGTTTTCGAGAAAATCCTTTTCAAAAATCCGATTTTGAGAAATGCGGAGCAGGTCTGTCCCTTGAGGGAGCTGACCTTCCTTGATAACGGCATCCAGCCCGTCAGCATCGACATTTTCAAATTCATAGGTCAGTATATCGCATCGCTCAGCCAGCTGACGCAGAGCATCCACATCATTATAAGGCGCCACGATAATCTCTGCCACACGAGAGGCTGGACAGTCCGCCGCAGGATCCAAGGCGATGACCTTGTGCCCCATGTAGATAGCAGAAATGGCCATCATCTGACCCAACTGACCGCCACCGATAATTCCGATTGTTTTAGATGAGCTCATTGCTAGACTCCTCAGCGATTTTTCCTTGTTCTTCTGCAAAATCCGCTAGCGCTGCTGCTAGGTCTTGGTCTTCAATGGCCAAGATCCGAAGGGCAGTCAGGGCAGCGTTGGTCGCTCCTGCGTCACCAATAGCCATAGTTGCCACTGGCACACCGCCTGGCATCTGAACGATCGAATAAAGTGAGTCCAGACCGCTGAGAGCACGAGATTTGACTGGTACACCAATGACAGGCAGAGTGGTTTTAGCCGCTACCATTCCTGGCAAATGGGCTGCCCCACCAGCACCAGCGATGATGACCTTGATACCGCGACTGCGGGCTTCTTCTGCATGCTGAAACATGAGGTCAGGCGTGCGGTGGGCAGAGACGACTTTCTTTTCGTAGGCAACACCGAAGCTATCTAAAACTTCAGCAGTTTTTTGCATGGTAGCCCAGTCGGATTTGGAGCCCATGATGATGGAAATAATTGGTTTCATATTAAGATACAAAGGGACAATTCGCTTTCGAAAAATCCCTTAGAAAAATAGGAAAACTAACAACGACGGTTACGTCTAGGCAGTTTTATCATTTTTCCTAGGGATTTAGTCCCGTGTTCAATTCCTTTCATTTTTATGTTATAGCATTTTTTGTTATTTGCGAAAATCCCTTAGAAAAGAATAAGTAAACTAAGGGAATGTTCCTTTACCCTTTGAATAAATGGAATCTTTTACTCAAATATTTTTTAGGGTGGCTGCTTCCACACTGTAATCTTTAACAGTATTATTGACCAGTTTTGTGACACTTTTAGGATTTATCAATAATCGGATTGTAATAGTGGCAAGAGGGATAAAACTTAGGAAATCTTTCCAAACTGGAGTTAAAACCTCCTCGCTGTCACTTTTAAAAAGCCACTGCCCTATTGTCTGCAATATCTTTTTTCTGCTCTTGGTTCTTTCAGCAGTGCCGATAAGCAAAGCCATCAGGCTATGCGTCCCTACCCCTGCTTGCCCAACACTAACATCAGATTTGAAATAGCAGCCATTGGCTAACTCTATCATGATTTTTGGGAAGTTAACTCCTGCTTTGTAGGCATTAGCAGGTTCAACCATTCTAGGATTGCATTCTATGTAATAAAAATGACCGTCGGTACGTATAAAATCTAAAGTTAAAGCACCATGCCATTGTAAAAATTGACCTAATTTTTCGACATGCTCTCTCGTTTTCTCAGATTCTATACTTAATCTAGCAGCAGCTGAACCACCGGCACCAGAACCCACTTTAACACTAGAATGAACTGCAAGTAACTGACCATGATGAAATACTGCTTGAACCTGACCATAATCTCCGACTATGTCTTGCTGAACCATCCATTTTTCATCATTGGCTAATAAAACGTCCGCAGCTCTCGCCAAATCTTCCTTACTTGTGATTTTATAAACCAAACGACCGGCAGTACCATAGTCTGCCTTTAGCCAATAAGGATAAGGAAGAGAAACAGATTCTAAATTTTCCACACGCTCCCATTTAGGAATTGGCAGATTTAACTGATCCGAAATTTCAGCAAACGCAATCTTCCCAGCCAGCTTTTCAATTTGTTCTTTATCAGCAAGCGCTACTGGCAAACGAGTTGGTAAAAAATTTCCCCCATTTGCCAATAACCAGCCTTCCTCATGTGTCGGCAAAATAGCTGCATAATTTTTTTGATGAAGCAGCTGATTAACTTGTTTCAAGTAATCTAAAGGAAAACGATTTATATCAACTGTCGGAATTCTATGAGTGAGTCGACTGAATGTTGCAATAGAAAACTTATCAGGAGACAGGACATCAACTTTGTAGCTCTCTTTTAGCAATACTGTTAGAGTCTCTCTTGAAGTTAAGCTAGAACCTTCTAAAAATAGCAGTCTGTTTTTCATTTTTCAAACACCAGAATTCTATATTCAAGCCTCACGGCTCAAAGTTTAATACATTTGATTTACAGAGCCTTGCTTCCGATATCTGTTCGGTAGAAGAGGCCTGTTGTGTCTTGTTTTTTTAGTTGATCGTAGATTCTTTCCTGCGCAGCTGAGACGGTATCTGCTGTGGTAACAAGCATGTACACTCGGCCGCCATTCGACAGCAGTGCTCTGCTATTTTCCGCAAACTTAGCCCCAGCATAGTAGGTGATAATGTCGCCAGCTGTCTTCTCCGGCAGAGGCAGGCCTTTCTCATAGTCCAGCGGATATCCCTCTGAGGCGACAACTACGCCAAGGGTCACCCCCTCATCCAGCCAAGTGATAGTCGGCTCCTTCTTGTCCAAGATGTCCGTGATGTCTTGTGCAAAATCAGACGTCAGGCGCGGCAAGATAATCTGGGTCTCCGGGTCACCGAAGCGCGAGTTGAACTCAATGACCTTAGGGCCATCGGCTGTCAGAATCAGCCCAGCGTAGAGCACGCCAAGATAAGGACGCCCCTCAGCTATCATGCCTTTGAGAACGGGCTTGATAATCGTCTCAACTGACTGGTCCACCACGCTTTGTGGCAGGTGAGGCACTGGCGCATAAGCTCCCATGCCGCCTGTATTGGGTCCCTTGTCCCCATCGTAGGCTCGCTTGTGGTCCTGGGCCGTCGGCAGGATGTAAAACTTGTCGCCATTGACAAAGGCAAAGAGGGAGAACTCCTCGCCGTCTAGGAACTCTTCGATAACCACACGCGCACCCGAATCGCCAAATTTATTATCCAAGAGCATATCGTGAGCTGCTTCGACCGCCTGCTCCACAGTCTCCGCTACGACCACACCCTTGCCCAGAGCTAGGCCGTCCGCCTTGACCACGATAGGCGCCCCTTGCTTTTCGATGTAGGATTTGGCTTCCTCAAAGTCGGAAAATGTGCCATAGGTTGCTGTCGGAACACCGTATTTAACCATAATTTCCTTGGCAAAATCCTTGGACCACTCCAGCTCCGCTGCTAAACGAGATGGACCGAAAGCCTTGAGCCCAGCTTGGTTAAAATCATCCACAATTCCAGCTGCCAAGGCATCATCCGGACCAATAAAAGACCAAGTAATATCATTCTCCTTGGCAAATTCAATTAGTTTGGAATGTTCGGAAATTCCAATATTTACTAAATCCAACCCATCCAAGGTCATGCCATCATTTCCAGGTGCGACAAACACCTGCTCCACACCCTGAGACTCTAACAATTTCTTGGCAATCGCATGCTCACGACCGCCTGACCCAACAACTAAAAGCTTCATAGCCAAGATACCTCTATGTTCATATCATAGGCGCTTACGCACCAAGCTAACACATCACGTAAAAACATCGCATTTTTACGAATTATTTATCTAAATTATATCACAATCGTTCGTTTTATTCCATTCTAATGAGAAAAAGAATATCTCTTCCATATGATTGCCGTAATTATTGTTGTCTTCAGCCTTCTCCTTTTTGAGTGGATTGTACCCATTTTAAAAAAAACAATCAAGACTTACCAAATTTACTATCATTTTCAAATAAGTTTTCCGAATAATACAGGTGGGCCCATCCAAAACCATTCTCACAAAGGAGTTTTATGAAGAAATATCAAAAACTGTTTTTATTATCCGGAGCTGTCCTAGGTCTCTTTGCGAACCACTCAACAGTTCATGCGGTCGAATCGCCTGAATCTGAAGTCAAAATTCTAGGCCCCACTGATCGTGCCAGCAATGTCGATGTGACTGTGAACGATCGTACAGCCTCTATTAGTTATACCCGTTCCCAAGCTCAAGAACCTTATCTTATTGCTCATGCTGTTTGGTCTGAAGAAAACGGACAAGATGATTTGAAATGGTATGATACACCACAAACACCCATCACTGACATTGACTTAAGCAACCATCCAGGATTTGGTACGTTTCATGTTCATACCTATATACGTATAGGAGAGCGCTTGGTAGCTCTAAATGCCACTACCTTTCATGTAGATAAACCAGCTAGTAAAACGAATGCATCCGTCTCAGGAGGTACAGGGCGCATTAGTTTTTCCCGCAACAAAGACCAAACTCACTCAAAGATTGTCCATGCTGTCTGGTCAGAGGAAAAAGGAAGCGACTACCTTCAGTGGTATGACGCAGGAGAAGAATCAACTGAGTTTAATCTATCCAAACATCGTGGTTATGGACGATACTTCGTTGACACTTACGAAAATGTAAACGGAAAAATGATTTTTCTATCTGGTACTACGTTCCATCTTGAAAATCCGAAACCGATAATCGAAACCAGCTTCCCTCAGACAGGTATCATGGAAATTACTGTCAAAAACTTACCTGACACCATGCATCGAATTGTTCTTCCAACTTGGTCTGAGAAAAATGGGCAAGATGATCTACAATGGTATGAAGCAAGCAAAAATCCAGATGGTAGCTACAGCGCTCGGGTGGAACTCAGAAAGCATAACTACGACACAGGGACTTACAATATCCACCTTTACGGCCAAAGCTATGTTAAGTCTGACTTAACAGGTCTCTCAGGGACTACTGTACAAATTGATAGTGGAAAATTGCCTTCTGAAGAGGAGCAAAAGCCGCTTTTTACCATAGAAAATATCAACCCCAAACAAGGAACCTATACCGTAAAAATCACTGAAACAGCTTTATCTAAACCCATAAAGTCTGTCCAAGTTCCCATTTGGAGCACTAGCAATCAGAGTAATCTTAAATGGTATAAGGCAACGCCTAACGGAGACGGAACCTTCAGTGCGACCTTTGATATCCGCAATCATCAGGCTTTGTCTGGGACCTATAATAATCATGTCTATGTCACTTACAATGATGGTAGCGAACACAACTATGCCGCAGATTCCGTCTCAATGTCTACCGACCAAATTCAAGCCAAGGTTGCAGTCAGGAAAACTGAGGCCAATCGCTATGAGGTGACCGTGACAGACGCGTACGGAGATGGCGATATTGTTCTGCCAACTTGGTCAGAAGTCAATGGGCAAGATGATATCAAATGGTATACTGCAAATAAGGTCAGCAATGGAACATACAAGTTTACCGTAGATACTCAAAATCACAAGGGGAGCGGCCTATTTAACACCCATGTCTATCGTAGAAAAGCGGGACAACTGACTGGTCTGACTGGAACTAGCTATCAGGTTGAGAAATCAAGCGTTCAATCAGCTAATATTCAGCCTAACTATGCCGCTGCTAATGCGACAACTTATCCTGTCGGCCAATGCACTTGGGGTGCCAAGGCTCTAGCTCCTTGGGCAGGAAATTACTGGGGCAACGGCGGTCAATGGGCGGCTAGTGCCAGAAGAGCTGGATTCCGTACTGGCAGTACGCCTGAGGTTGGCGCCATCGCCTGCTGGGATGACGGCGGCTACGGCCACGTCGGTGTTGTGACTCATGTCGAATCCAATACCCGCATCCAGATCCAAGAGTCTAACTACCTCGGCAGGCAGTACATCAGCAACTTCCGTGGCTGGTTTGATCCAACTGCTTCTTATTGGGGCCGCCTAACCTATATCTACCCTAAATAAGTCGCTTTCGCACTCCTCAAAACCACTTCAAACCAGTGCTTTGAGCAGACTGCTCCTGCTTAGTTTGTTCATGATTTTCATTGAGTATAAGACTATTCAAAAATCCCCGGCTCGACCCGAGGATTTTTTATAGTTTTTAATGCCTGAAATGCCGGACACCGGTGAAAATCATAGTCAAGCCATGTTTGTCAGCTGCGATAATAGACTCCTCATCACGGACGGATCCACCCGGTTGGATGATAGCTTTGATACCAGCCGCCGCAATTTCTTCGATATTGTCCGCAAAGGGGAAGAAAGCGTCAGAAGCCAGAGCGGCACCGTCAAGGCGATCTTTGGCTTGCTCAATAGCAATCTTGACAGAAGCCACACGGTTAGTCTGACCGGGACCGACTCCCAGCACCTGACGGTCATTGGTGATGATGATACCGTTGGATTTGACATATTTGACGGACTTCCAGGCAAATTCCAAAGCCACGCGCTCCTGCTCGCTCGGCTGGCGCTTTGTCACGACCTGCCAATCAGCTGGATTTTCCTCGATAACATCTTGATTTTGCACGAGGAGACCGCCCAGAACACCGGTCACTTCCTTCTCTGATCCAGAAGCTGCCTGCGCATCAAAAGCCAACTCCAAAATCCGCAGATTTTTCTTTTTATTGGTCAAAATCGCTAGCGCTTCTGCCGTGTAGCTAGGTGCGATGATAATTTCAAGGAAAATACCATGCATCTTCTCAGCTGTCGCAGCGTCCACCTGACGGTTAAGAACGACAATCCCACCAAAAATGGAAACTGGATCAGACTCATAGGCATAGTCCCAAGCTGTCTCAATATCGTCCGCCTGACCAATGCCGCAAGGATTCATATGTTTTAGCGCCACAACAGTTGGCCGATCCTTGAAATCTCGAATAATCCGAATGGCCGCGTCGGCATCGCGAATGTTGTTGAAAGACAACTCTTTTCCATTCAGCTGCTTGGCGGAAGCGATGGAATAGTCCAGTGGCAAGGCCGTCTGATAGAAATCTGCATCCTGCTGGGGATTTTCCCCGTAGCGCATGGGCTGCTTAAGTTCATAGGTCAGGGTCAGCTTTTCAGGCTTGCTTTCGCCCACCTGATCCGTGAAATAGTCTGCAATCAAAGCATCATAAGCAGCTGTGTGACGGAAAACCTTGGCTGCTAAGCGCTGCCGTGTTTCATAGGTCGTTTGGCCATTTGCTGCCAACTCTTCTAGAACAAGAGCATAGTCAGCCGGATCTACAACAACCGTCACGCTGGCATGATTTTTAGCCGCAGAGCGCAGCATAGAGGGCCCACCGATGTCAATATTTTCCACCGCGTCCGTATACTCAACACCTGGCTTAAGAATGGTTTCTTTAAAAGGATAGAGGTTGACCACGACGAGGTCAATGAGCTCAATCTGATTGTCCTTGGCCGCTTGCAGGTGGCTATCTAAATCCCGACGAGCCAAGAGACCGCCGTGAATGTTTGGGTGGAGGGTCTTGACACGGCCATCCATCATCTCTGGAAAACCAGTCACATCATCAATGGCAATGGTGCCCACCCCAGCACTATCAAGGGCAACCTTGGTCCCACCGGTTGAGATAATATCCCAGCCCAGAGCTTTCAGCTCTTTCGCAAATTCTACAATGCCTGTCTTGTCTGAGACACTGATCAAGGCTTTTTTCGTCATTCTATTCCTCTTTCTTTAGATCCAAACGCATAGCGACTTCGTTATTTTCTTCTATAAATCCTGTTTCCTGAAAACCCAGACTAGTCAGCAGGTGCTTCATTTTTTCATTTCCAACCACATAATCTGCGATAATATGACTGCAAGCTCTATCCATCTGAGCCTCTTTGATCAGAACTTCCAAGGCTTTTCGACCATAACCTCTTCCTTGGTACTGCTGACCAATCATTATCCGCCAGATAAAGTATTCCGCTTCATCCTTGTCTATTTCCAGCAGGAGAAAGCCAACCACTTGCTCATCCCAATAGATTGCCATCGGAAACACATCTTCATTTTTCCGGTAGAGCCATGCGTCAGCTAAAGAGCGTACATTTGGAGCTACGAAACATGCTTGTTCATCAGCTTCAGAGATTTTCAAATCCAGCACTGCCTGAAAACTGCTCTCATCTACTAATTTCAGTTCAATCATTTTTTCTCCTAGCAAGATTGCGCAATCAAAACTTGATTTACTTCTTACCTTCTCTCCACCCCTAAACTCTCCAGCACTTGTGGATAGAGTTGATACTCAGCGGCATGGATGCGTTCTTCAAATCTTTCAATCGTATCATCAGCTAAACGCGGCACGCGCACTTGCTGAATAATTTTTCCAGTGTCAACGCCCGAGTCCACCCAATGAATGGTCACACCAGACTGGTCCACACTAGCATTCCAAGCATCCTCAATTCCATGAACTCCTGGAAACTCGGGTAGGTAGGCTGGATGGATATTGATGATACGACCCTCGTAGACCCCAAGCAAGGTTGGCCCAACGATTTTCATATAGCCCGCTAGGCAAACCAAGTCAATCTGGTGCTCTTCTAGCAGATCTACAATAGCTTGCTCGTAAGCCGCCTTACTGTCAAACTCTCTAAGCTCAAAGGCATAGCTTTTGACACCTAGCTTGCCCGCACGCTCGAGCACATAGGCATCGCGATGGTCTGAAAAGACAAATTCAACAGGAAACTGCTCAGCAATCACTTGGAAATTTGATCCATTTCCCGAAGCAAAAACGGCAATTTTTTTCATTTGATAAGGACACTTTCGTTTTCTTTTTTGACAATCCGGCCAACTTCATAAACAGGCTCGGCAAGAAGTTCTTTGACACGATCCACATTTTCAGGAGATACAGCTAAAATCATCCCCAGTCCCATATTGAAGATTTCAAACATTTCTTGGTGCTTGATATGACCATATTTTTCTAGGGCCTTAAAAATCGGCAAGACTGGAATCTTGTCTTCTTCAATCTCAGCAGCTAAGTCATCGGCAAACATGCGGGGCACATTTTCGATAAAACCACCACCAGTAATATGGGCAATCCCATGAACCAGCTTTTCCTTAATCAGCGGCAGCAAAGCCTTGACATAGATACGAGTCGGCTCAAGCAGCACTTCCTTAAGTTTCTTACCTTCCAATTCTGGTAAGACTTCTTCACCAGTGTAGTCTGCAAAGACACGACGAACGAGAGAATAACCATTTGAGTGGATGCCACTTGACGCCAGCCCCAGAAGGACATCGCCCTCAGCGACTTTAGAACCGTCAATAATCTCTGACTTCTCAGCAACCCCGACAGCAAAGCCAGCTAGGTCATAATCATCTTCACCGTACATGCCAGGCATTTCAGCGGTTTCCCCACCAATCAAGGCAGCTCCAGACTGGACGCAGCCTTCAGCTACACCGGCAACAACTTGTTCGAGTTTAGCTGGTTCATTTTTCCCAGTTGCAATATAGTCCAAGAAGTAAAGTGGCTCAGCACCTGCAGCGATGATGTCGTTGACACACATAGCCACACAGTCCTGCCCAATGGTATCGTGCTTGTCATACTGAATGGCCAGCATGAGCTTGGTTCCGACCCCATCCGTACCAGAAATCAGCACTGGCTCCTTGACCCCAGTCTGAGACAGGTCAAACATGCCGCCAAAGCCACCCAGCGCCCCCATGACGCCAGCCCGCTCTGTACGTGCCACATGCTTTTTGATTCGCTCAACAACTTCATAACCTGCTTCAACATCCACACCGGATTGAGCGTATGCATTTTTATTTGTCATAATTTTCTTCCTTACTCTTATTTTTGAAAAAGATTGCGACAACTACCGCTGACCTCGTTTTAATAAAAACTCGTCTTCTCCTTCAGGCTTTCCAGATAGCGTTCTTCATAGTCATAGAGAGAAGTTGGGTACTGACCGTCAAAGTAAGCCACACAAAGTCCGCCATTCGGAGCGTCCGTCTCAATACCGACTGATTCAATGAGACCTTCCAGTGACAGGTAGGTCAGGCTGTCGGCTCCGATAATCTCACAAACCTCATCAACCGTATGATTGGCCGAGATGAGCTCGCGCCGATTCTGAATATCAATGCCGTAGAAACATGGATATTTAAGTTCTGGGCTGCCGATAGCCACATGGACTTCAGCTGCACCTGCATCTCGTAAGAGCTGGACGATGCGTCGGCTAGTCGTTCCCCGCACGATAGAGTCATCCACCATGACCACGCGCTTGCCCTTGACAATGCTGGAAACAGCAGATAATTTCATACGAACCCCTTGCTCTCGCAACTCCTGCGTTGGCTGGATAAAAGTCCGTTGGATGTATTGATTTTTAATCAGGCCCATTTCATTTGGCAGACCAGACTCTTCGGAAAAACCAGAGGCCGCTGACAAGGAAGAATTAGGCACACCGACAACGATATCTGCCTCATGTTGGAATTCCTGAGCCAGCCTGCGGCCCATTCGTTTGCGGGCTGCATGAACATTGACCCCGTGAATGACGCTGTCCGGCCGAGCGAAATAGACATATTCCATTGAGCAAATAGCCAGCTGAGTATCTGTCGTATAGCTGTCATAGGTCACGCCTTCATCATCGATAATCACAATTTCCCCTGGCTTCAGATCACGCACCCATTCGGCACCCACCACTTCAAAAGCACAGGTTTCACTGGAAACGACCCAGGCCCCATTTTTCATGCGGCCGATGGACAAAGGACGAAAGCCATTAGGATCCAGCGCAGCGTAGAGCTTGTCCTCTCTCATGATGAGATAGGCAAAGCCGCCCTGAACTCGTCTCAAGGATTCCTTGAGTTTGTCTAAGAAATTTTCCTGCTTGCTGTGGCGAATCAAGTGCATGAGAATTTCCGTATCAGACGAGCTGGCAAAGATGGAACCCTTCTTTTCCAACTCCCGTCTCAGTGAATGGGCATTTGTCAGATTGCCATTATGCGCCAAGCCCATCTGCATATCATAGAAACTGAAGAAGAAAGGCTGGACATTATTGATGGAGGCTCCACCAGACGTCGCATAGCGGACATGGCCGATAGCTGCTTCTCCTGTCAGATTGTCCAAATCTGCTGGGTTCCTAAAAACCTCTGCAACCAATCCCAAATCGCGGTGGCGTTTGAGCTTTCCATGGTCGTTTGACAGGATACCTGCTCCTTCCTGACCGCGGTGCTGCAGACTATGGAGTCCGAAATAGGTAACCTGAGCTGCCTGTGGATGGCCCCAGATTCCAAAAATACCGCACTCTTCATTCAGTGACTTTACTTCGTATGTCATTGTTTTACCTAAATTCTTTTGTCTTGTAAAAGGGAGAAAACCTGGCCTTTCAGGCCAAGCAGACTCCTTTTTTGATTGCTTGCTCTTGCAAGCCAACTTTATTCGTGACTCGCTTGGAAATAACGAACGGCGCTTTCAAACAATTTCTGGTCTTTCTGACCTGGAATATTTTGGAAAAGACCGTCTTCATAACGCTCTGAGTGACCCATCTTGCCAATGATTTGGCCGTTCTTGCTCGTAATTCCTTCGATAGCGTAAAGCGAGCCGTTTGGATTATACTTACTGTCCATGCTTGGCTGACCATCGAAGTCTACGTACTGACTCCAAATCTGACCATTATCGCGCAGCTCAGCAAATTCCTCAGCCGTCACGACAAATTTCCCTTCACCATGTGAAACCGGAATGGCATGGATATCTCCCACTTGCACACCAGCCAGCCAAGGCGAGTTGGTATTGGCAATGCGGGTCTCCACCATCTTGGCCACGTGCTGGTTGGCATCATTGTAAAAGAGAGTTGGACTGCTGGCACCTGCTTCTTCAAAGTTTCCGTATGGAAGAAGACCAGATTTAACCAGAGCCTGGAAGCCATTACAGATACCAATGATGAGACCGCCGCGAGCGATGAAACTATCAATAGCTTTCTTGACCTTCTCGTTGAGAAGGATATTGACGATAAACTTAGCTGAACCATCTGGCTCATCTGCAGCAGAGAAGCCACCTGCAAAGAAGATGATATTAGCCTTGTCAATGTTGTCAACCATGGTGTCAACAGACTTGACAATGGCTGCTTCATCCAAAGTGACAAAGGGAACTAGATTGACCTTGGCTCCAGCTGCTTCAAAGGCTTTGGCTGAGTCGTATTCTGAGTTGGTTCCAGGGAAGACTGGGATGTAAACCAGCGGCTCCGCCACTGTCTCTTTGGCTTTGATAACTGTATCAGCGACAAGAGCTGGCACTTCCTCAATAACTGTTTCCTGTTTAAATTCTGTTGGATAGATAGGCTCTAGTCGGCCTTCAAAGCTTGCCAAAAGCTCTGCTCCCTCAAGCTGGACACCATTGACAATCAGTGTAAAGTCTGGCTTGGTCTGACCGATCTTCACTGCACCTGGAATATCCTGCTCCGGACTGGTAAAGACAAATCCGCCCAACTGCGCCTGCAAAACGGAAGGCAAGTCAGCAACATCCACTTGAGCACCAATACGATTACCAAAGCTCATCAAGGCCAGACTCTCTGCTAGGCCACCGTATTTGACAGCGGCAGCGGCGGTAATCTCATACTTAGCTTGAATATCCGCAAAATTTTCAAAGTTATTCTTGATTAAGTCAAAGTCAATATCTTGTGACAGGATCTGTCCTGGCAGATAGTAGATGGACTCTTCTGCTGCCTTAAACTCTGGAGACAGGATGCGCCCAGCAGTAGAAGTAGTCACGCCAAAAGCTACCAAGGTCGGCGGTACTGTCAATTCTTCAAAAGTTCCGCTCATAGAATCCTTGCCACCAATAGACGGCAAACCGAGCTGAATCTGGGCTTCAATCGAACCAAGCAGAGCAGAAACTGGCTGTCCAAAACGCTCAGCCTGCTTGTCCATCCGCTCGAAGTATTCCTGATAAGAGAAGCGAGCCTTGGACCAGTCCGAACCAGCAGCAACCAAGCGAGCTGTCGCTTCAATCACTGCATAAGCTGCTCCATGATAAGGCGACCAAGCTGCCACATAAGGATTGTAGCCCTGCGCCATCACAGATACTGTCTCTGTCTTGCCATGCTCAACTGGCAGTTTCTGCACAGAAGCCTCAGTCGGTGTGATTTGGTAGCGCCCGCCAATTGGATGATTGACAGTAGAGCGGCCAACAGAGCTGTCAAAGATTGTCTGCAGCCCCTTTTGACTGGTATGATTGAGGTCGCTGAGCAAGCTCTTGAGGTCCTGCTCCAGACTTGCTTCAGAAGTCACAGCCTGTCCTGGCAATGCTGCTTGGGCATCCACAACTTTGGCATCCACAACCACACGCACACCATTGGTGTCCAGAAAACTCCGCTCAATATCGACGATGGTTTCCCCGTCCCAGTGCATGACAAGATTTGGCTTTTCTGTCACTTTTGCAACAACGACTGCCAACAGATTTTCCTTAGCTGCTGCAGCGATAAATTGTTCGACATCTTCTGGGCGGACCACTACTGCCATCCGCTCCTGCGACTCAGAAATCGCGATTTCTGTACCGTTAAGTCCTTGGTATTTGAGCGGTACCTTGTCAAGGTCAATTTCCAGCCCATCTGCCAATTCACCAATAGCCACACAGACACCGCCAGCCCCAAAGTCATTGGATTTCTTGATGAGACGAGTCACATTGCCATCGCGGAAGAGGCGCTGAATCTTGCGCTCCTCGATAGCATTTCCTTTTTGGACTTCTGCGCCAGCCGTCTCCACAGACGCAGCTGTCTGCACCTTGGATGAGCCAGTTGCTCCACCGACACCATCACGACCCGTCTTGCCCCCCAGCAAGATAACCACATCACCTGCTGCTGGTTTTTCACGGACAACATTTTCCTTAGGAGCCGCACCGACAACCGCCCCCAGCTCCATCCGCTTAGCAACAAAGCCTGGATGGAAATACTCACGAACATAGGTCGTTGCTAGACCAATTTGATTCCCATAGGAAGAATAGCCATGCGCTGCAGTTTTTGAAATGACCTGCTGAGGAAGCTTGCCAGCCCGCGTTTCAGCAATTGGTTGGGTAATATCGCCCGCACCAGAAATCCGCATAGCCTGATAAACATAAGAACGGCCAGAAAGCGGATCACGAATGGCTCCGCCAATACAGGTCGCAGCACCACCAAAAGGCTCAATTTCTGTTGGGTGGTTGTGGGTTTCATTTTTAAACATCAGCAGCCAAGGCTCCTTGACACCATCCACATCCACTTCAATCTCTACTGAGCAAGCATTGATCTCATCAGACACTTCCATGTCATCCAGACGGCCATTAGCTCGCTCGTAGCGACCAAAAATAGTCGCCATATCCATGAGGGTCTGCGGTTTGTCCCCACGTCCTAGCTCATCGCGCATAGCCAAGTATTTATCATAAGTGGCCTGCAGTTGCTTTTCAAACTTAGAAGCTGAAAAATCAATCTTCTTCAACTCCGTCTCAAAGGTCGTATGTCGACAGTGGTCGGACCAGTAAGTATCCAGAACCTTGAGCTCGGTTTCTGTCGGGAAACGGCCAATTGACTTGAAATAATCCTGAATAAAGAGCAAGTCTGCCACTTCCATGGCCAGACCATGCTCCTGTTTGTAGGCTTTAAAGTCCGCTTCCGTATAGTCCTGAAAGAAGTCCAGAACCGGAATGGTCTTGTCAGACTCGGAGAATTGCTCCCGCTGAATCGGCTGCTCAATATCTTTAAAGCGTGAATCAACTGGATTCAGCAAGTATTTCTTGATTGCTTCCAACTCGGTGTCTGAGATGTCTTTATTGACCAAATAAAGCTGAGCGGTCCTCACCAGAACATCTGTCCCAGCACCAAGCAAAAAGAGGGCCTCTTGAGAGCTGGCTGCCCGCTGGTCAAACTGACCCGGCAGCGCTTCGATGGCAAAAAACGCTGTCTCTGCAAGTGCAGCCTCTACTTCCTCTTCCGCCAGCAATCTATCTGTCACCTGCTCGGAGAAAATATGCTTTTCAGCACGATCAACCAAATCTTCTGCCAGATGAAAGACATCATACACTTGAATCATCCGAAGATCTGACAATGTTTTCAACTGAAGATTGTGCGTCAGCTCTCTCACCAAGCTCTGTGACTTGACACCGAAGTTACTCTTCTTCTCTACAAAAATACGCTTGTCCATGATTTTTCACACCCTGTCCTTACTTAATCGCCTGCAATTTTTCCCAAACAACCTGATAGACATCTGTCAGTTCACCAAGGCCACGTCGGAAAACGTCCTTGTCCATATGATGGCCTTCCGCATCCCAGAGTCGGCAATTGTCTGGTGAAAATTCGTCTGCCAGAATAATCTTGCCATCTTTGTCAAAGCCGAACTCTAACTTGAAATCAATCAATTTCAGTCCGATTTGGCGGAACCAGTCTGACAAGAGTTCATTGATTCGACGAGTCTCCTCTTTCAAAAAGGCAATTTCTTGGTCGCTGGCAATCTTCAAGAATTTCACATGTTCGTCATTGATGAAAGGATCGTCCAAATCATCATTTTTGTAGTAAAATTCCACAATCGGAATTTCAAGCGCGATCCCCTCTTCTACTCCAAAACGTTTGGAAAAAGAACCCGCTGTGTAGTTGCGCAGCACCACTTCCAAAGGAATAATCTCTACTTTTTTATTTAGCTGGTCCGTATCCGAAACCTTCTCAATAAAATGCGTCGCCACACCAGCTGCATTGAGTTTCTCAAAAATAAAAGATGAAATCTGGTTGTTGAGCACTCCTTTACCTGCAATCTGCTCCTTCTTGACTCCATTAAAGGCCGTTGCTTGGTCCTTGTAGCGTGCTAGAATGACTTGCTCATCATCTGTAGAGAAAATATCCTTAGCTTTTCCCGAATATAACAACTTATTAGACATTTTAATATTCGCCTTTCGTGGTTTTATACCCTCATTTTATCATCTTTGAATACTTTTTACAAGAAATTCCGTATAAACTTTCTGAATCCAGTTAAAGAAATCGTTTCCTTTCCAAGATACGAAAAAAGACCGGAAGATACCGATCTTTGATTTTTAATGTTGCTTCTTCAGTTTCTCATGGATATAAGCCACCACATCGGAAATTGTTTTGAAGTTATCCATATCCTCATCAGGAATCTCAATATCAAAAGCTTCTTCCAGATTGATGATAAATTCCATCAAATCAACAGAGTCCACTCCCAGCTCCTCTTTCAAGCTCAGTTCTGGAGTGATATGCAGCTTACTGCTGTCATGTTCTTGAATGATTTCGACAATTTTTGCATAAATTTCTTTTTCGCTCATAGTTACTCCTTTGCATCTGAAAATTCAATGACCGATTTACCAACAACATCCGTTTCCAGCATGGTCCGAATCTGACGAATCGTGCTATAAACAGCCTTTGCATCGCTAGAGCCATGCGTTTTGACAACAGGTGCCTTCAAGCCGAATAGAACTGCACCGCCTGCACTAGAATAGTCCAGACTATTCTTGAGCCCTCTCAGACTATCCTTGAGCAGCCAAGCTCCCAATTTAGCCTTGAAACCACCGCCCAAAATAGACTTCTTCAGCTGACCCATGATACTGATAGCGGTTCCTTCGATTGATTTCAGAACAGCGTTACCCGTAAAGCCATCTGCAACGACAACATCCGCCACATCATCCATCAAATCACGCGCTTCTACATTTCCGATAAAGTTCAGCGTTGAATCTCCGGCCAGAAGCTCGTAAGCTTCCTTGCGCAAAGGGTCGCCCTTGCTGCTTTCCGTTCCGTTATTCAAGAGCCCCACCCGCGGTTTCTTAATTCCTCGGACATTTTCAGCATAGAAAGAACCCAAAATAGCATACTGGTGTAAATGATGGGCTGTGTTTTCAGCATTGGCTCCCAGATCCAGCATATCAAATCCCTGACCGCCAACCGTTGGCATAGTAGATAGGAGACCCGGTCGGTCAATATTCTTGATGCGCCCTACGATAAAGAAACCTGCCGCCAAAAGTGCTCCAGTATTCCCAGCCGACAACATGGCATCTGCTTCCCCTGCCTTGACAGCCTTGGCTGCCAGCACCATACTAGCCTCTTTCTTCTGACGAATGGCCTTGGTTGGCTCATCGTCCGAGTCAATCTTCTCCTCCGTGTGGATGATGCGGACCCGCTCACCAGCAGTCAGATAAAGCTTGATTTTCGCTTCATCGCCATAAAGGAGAATTTCAATATCCGAAAACTCCTGTACCGCTCGATTAGCTCCTTCCACCAGAGCCTGAGGGGCATTGTCCCCTCCCATAGCATCAACAGCTATTTTTTTCATTCGATTTATTCCTCGTTCTTATCTTTTAAAATGTTTCCCCAGTCACCTAGAGAATCTATAAATTTTTTGGATTTAAGATGGATGCCGACATATTCATCATAGAGCAGGTCGATAAAATCCCGCAGCTGCTTTTTAATATCTGGCTTCAAAGAAATGGTCTCCAATTCGCTAAAGCGGACCGCCTGAAATTGGTCCAGCAGAAAAGGAAGATTGGGATTCAGATGACAGCGCCGTTCATCCTGATGGTAATGATCAGGGCAAAGGACTCCGCTATATTTAAAAGAGAAGTCAAAAGGTAGACCCGTCCGATGACAAAAGGCACAGTCATGGAAGTTCAGCGAAACCCCGAAGCGTGACAAAATCTGAATCTCAAAGATATTGGTCAGCACTTCATAGTCCAGACCATCATTCATCAGTTCCAGGGTTTTCTGTAGAAAAGCAAAGAGAGCTGGATCCGGCTGATTGTCCTGAAGACTGGCATCTGCCAAGGCTGCCACATAGCTGGCATAAGACATGATGAACAAGTCCTCATTGATGCGATGGTAGGCGACTACATCCTGATAGTCCTCAATATAGCTAAGGCCATCATCATTGATTTTCATTAGCAAGTTTGCCGCGGTCAAAGGCTGAATGACGGGTGCTAGCTTAGATTTCCCAGCATGTTTGACGAAAAACATACGCTTACCAGCCTGTTCCGTAAAGATCTTGACCAGCTTATCATCCTCACGGAAATTGCGGTTATAGAGAACCAGACCTTGACTTGTTAGAGATTTAAGCATAGTCCTCCATGTAGTCCTTGAGGCGTTTCAGAGCTTCTTGAATCGTCTCCATACTAGCCGCGTAGGACAGGCGGATATAGCCTTCCCCGTATTGACCAAAAGCCGCCCCCGGGATAAAGGCCACAGCCTTCTTCTCTGCAAAATCCTGCAGAAAGGCGAAAGAATCTTGATTATAACCATCTGGTATCTTAGCAAAAATATAAAAAGCCCCGTCTGGTTTGATGATCTTAAAGCCTAACTCTGCCATTTTCTCTATGATATAATCGCGACGCTGGATATACTCAGCCTTCATTGGTTCCGCATCATCTTTCCCAACTGTCAGAGCTTCAATGCCTGCAAACTGAGCCATAGTATTGGCCGCTGTTACGAGATACTGATGGCTCTTAATCAGCTGAGCAGTGAAAACTGCTGGAGCAAAGATAAAGCCCAACCGCCAGCCAGTCATGGCATGAGACTTAGACAGGCCGTTGATGACGATAGTTTGGTCTGGCAGATACTCTGCGATGGAGACATGCCCCTGCTCCGTATAGGTCAGCTCAGAATAGACCTCATCGCAGACCACAAAGACTTGGTATTTTCCTAGGACATCCGCCAGAGCTTTTATCTGCTCTCGCGAATAAGTCACGCCGGTCGGATTAGCTGGATAATTGAGAATAACTGCTTTTAGCTGCTCGCCCTGTTCTAAAATAGCTGCTTCCAGCATCTCTGGAGTAAGGACAAAGTTATTGGCCGTTGTATCAATCTCGACAATCTCTGCCCCCACTAGATTGACAATGGGCTTATAGCCTGGATAAGCAGGAGCTGGCAGCAAGACCTTGTCTCCTTCTTCTAGAATGGCTGTCAGTGTAGCCGACAAGGCCTCTGTTGCGCCAATAGTGACCAAGACCTCATCTTCTGGGCGATAGTTTAGATTGTACTTTTCTTTTACAAAGCTGCTGGCCGCCTGACGCAGCTCTAAGAGACCGCTCATACCAGTGTAGTGGCTTTGATTAGCATCAATCGCTGCCTTGGCCGCTTCTTTGATATGATCCGGTGTCGTAAAATCCGGCTCTCCTAAGGTCAGCCGAAGAACCCCAGGAATTGCAAAAATCGATTGGTCGAACTGACGAATCAGTGAAATTTCTATTTTTTCTAAGTTTTTATTAAATTTCTTACTTAAATCCATACATACCTCCAGCCGCTCAATAGAACTATTATACTATAAATGCAGAAGCATAGCAAAATCTATTACATGATTTCTTATGCAGAAAAAGGACTAAGCTTGCACTCAGTCCCTTTTTTCCTTTCCTTAAAATTCTTCTCTGGCAAATAATGGATATAGCCACATCTCACGTGACTGGCCAATCAACGAGTCGGAGTATAGGTCAATTCCTTGCCATGCTTGCCCAGAAAATCTGGCAGTTCCGAATCAGGAATCTGCCGCAAATAAAGATTAGAACGAATTGTATCATCTTCCTCACGACAGGTTGAGAGAACTAAATACCGGTCACTCGCCTTAATCTGGATCTTAGGATCCTTAGTACGAGCAGCTTCATAGATATTTCTGAGCTGAGTTGTAAAATCCTCGTCGTCCTTAAACTCCGTCCGATAAAAAGCAGTCTCTTCCGGCACGATGACCAGTCCCATAGCTTGATAATAATACTTACGCTCAGGAGTCTCAATCACGACATATCTATGTTTGTCAAAATAATCCTGACGATCATAGTAGTTGACGTCATTAAACATACGATGATCTCCTGCCTTGCTGCCCCGAGCATGCCCGAAAAGCCAAGTCAAACGATCGCTGAAATCTTTATGATTGTCCTTATCCATAAAGACCGCTCCCATATAGGGCTCTTGCTTTCCTTCAAAAGTCTTCAGCAGATAAGTCTCATTATCTTTCGTTTGCACCACTGGCTCATCCAACTGTGTACCAGGAGCATAGACATAGCCTATCGTTTCTGAATTCACAGCCTTCAGTTTAGCAAAACGCTCTGCTAAATAATCCTTTTCTGTCTGACTTGAAGATGCAGATGAGCTTGACGTCTCAATCCTGCTAGGATGCGAAACTCGAAGCTTACTGCCTGATGCTGATGAACGGAAAGCATAAAAAACAGAAAAAATAACCAGAACAATCAGCAGGAGGCAGATGCCAACAACAAGGAGCTGTTTCTTATTCGAAGCTTGACTCCTATCTTTTTCTTGCATAATCTAAAAATCCTTTATTTTTCATTTTTTACAAAAAATATCACCGAACAAAGGCTCAGTGATATTTAGGCGTTAGCACAAATTAAAGACAAAATTATTTGACTGCACTTGTCTTAGGAAGTGACTTTTCTTCAGAATTTTCCTCATTTTCCTTGTTCTCTTCTTTTGCTTCCGGAGCTTTTTTTGCTTTATTTTCTGATTTTTTAGCCTTCTTTTTACCTGCTGCTGAAGAGGATGCTGCCGAAGATTGAGACGGTGCTGGAAAAGTCGGAACTGATGAAGAGGATGTGGAGTAAGGTGCTGCCGAATAAGCCGGTGTAGATGGATCTGTAGTAGATGGTGCCACTGAAGGCTGATCCGCATTAGCCGACTCTCCCTCACCAATAACAAGAACTTTGTTACCAGCTTGATCCTCCATCACAGCACTTTTGCCAACCGGAGCTTTCTTAGCTTCAGCAACTTGCTGATCCAGAGCTGATTGTGCATCTCTATAGGCCTGCAGTTCATCCATAACTTTATTAGATTCTGAGTCCGTACTGCCTTGGGGAACTTCATTATTATCAATGTCATTAACCCAAAGACTGGCTGTACCCTCAGCAAATACTGGTGCAGCAGCCGCGAAAAGTGAAAGGGCCACAGCACTTGAAAGCAAAACCTTTTTCATTATCTCATCTCCTCGTTACTTTTCAAAAATAATTGTAACTCCCCGTTACCTAATATTACCTACTACTAAGTATAGTTCGAACTCTTAAAAAAGTCAAGAATTTTACTACATAAAAATTTCTAAAATCAAAGAATACCAAGGGATGAGACAAATTGTCAATTTACCAACTATTTAAATGGTCATTTATTTATATTTGAAACATCAAGTAATTTGATTTTTCTTTTAAAGTGAATGTCGGATTTTTTAAAAAAAGATAGTAGAAACAAAATAAAAAGAGGCTAGGAATCAAGTATCCCAGCCATATATCTCAGATTATTTTTTACCTATTTCAAACAAGGGTGACAGCGGACGTTTTTCATGAATACGGACAATGGCTTCCCCTAAAAGATGCGCAATTGAAATCTGCTCAATCTTATCAATCAAGCGCTCTTGAGGGAGATAAATCGTATCCAGCACAACCAATTTTTTAATCGCTGATTTTTGAATATTATCCATAGCCGGACCAGACAAGACTGGATGCGTACAGCTAGCATAGATTTCTACAGCCCCCGCTTCAGCTAGAGCGTCAGCTGCATGACAGATAGTTCCCGCTGTATCAATCATATCGTCAATTAGGATACAAGTTTTTCCTTCCACCTTACCAATGATGTTCATGACTTCACTGCTATTCATCTTGTCCACACTGCGACGCTTATCAATAATGGCAATCGGGGTTTTCAGAAACTCTGCTAACTTACGGGCTCGACTCACACCACCATGGTCAGGACTGACTACCACATAGTCGCCCCCTGTCATATTACGGCGCTCAAAGTAATCAGCAATCAAAGGTGCACCCATCAAGTGATCTACTGGAATGTCAAAGAAGCCCTGAATTTGCGCTGCGTGCAAGTCAATAGTCAGCATCCGATCCACACCAGCAATTTCCAACATATTAGCAACTAATTTAGATGTAATTGGCTCACGAGCTCTAGCCTTGCGATCCTGTCGAGCATAGCCATAGTAAGGCATGACAACATTGATGGATTCAGCGCTAGCCCGTTTCAAAGCATCTACCATAATCAAGATTTCCATCAAATTATCATTGACTGGCGAGCTGGTAGACTGCAAAATAAAGACGTGTTTCCCGCGAATAGATTCTTCAATATTCACTTGAATCTCACCATCAGAGAACTGACGGACAGTTGATTTCCCAAGTGGCAATCCAATCTCTTGAGCAACACGCTGCGCTAATTCTTGATTAGAAGAAAGAGCAAAGAGTTTTAAATCAGAAAAAGACATGATTCCCTCCAGATTCTAAATCGTCTTTCATTGTCCAATTACAACTTTTCCCAACTACCATTGTAACTTTTTTCAGTTGATTTTTCAATTAAAAATAAAAAACGCCAGAGGCGCTTTTTACTGATTAGTTCGGATAGATATATGAAACTGTACCTTGTGCAGTTGTTGGGTTAAACCATCCACGGTAGTTACCGATTGATTGTTGTCCAAGGTAGTTTGCTTCTGATACTTGGATGCTTGTAGTAGATTGAACAGCTGTTACTACTGCAACGTGTCCGTATCCACCGTCAGTCCAACATGCAATTGCTCCAACTTCTGGCTGTGAACCAACACGGAAGCCTGCTGCTGCTGCGCTTGCTGACCATTGTCCACCATTACCCCAGTAATCGCCAGCCCAAGGAGCTAATGTCTTAGCACCCCAAGTACATTGACCTACTGGATAAGAAGAGGCAGATGAGCTATAAACTGGTCTATTTGCACGGGCAACAGATTGAGTTACTGCAGGTGCTGCTGGAGCCGCTGTTTCAGCTGCTGGAGCTGAATTCACAACTGCTTGAACTTGAGCTTGCAGGGTGGTATTTCCCGAAGCTTCAATTGCTTGGCGTTTTGATTCTTGCTCTGCTTTATAAGCTGCTTCATGAGCCGCTGCTTCAGCTGCTGCTTTTTCAGCTGCTGCTTTTTCTTCAAGAAGAGAATTCTTTTCGTTTTCAGCAGTCGCTTTTTCAGCTGCAAGACTTGCCTGAGCTGCTTTCAGCTCAGCTTGTTTTGTTGCCAAAGCTTGCTCATCATCAGCTAACTTTTCTTGGTTGGCAATAACAGTATTAATAGCTTCGTTATTCGCAACTTGCTTTTCAGCAATTACTTCTTTATCTTTCTTTTGTTGTTCCAGCATTTTATTATTTGCTGAAACAATTTCGCTCATAGCTGCTACACGAGAGATAGCTTCTGTGATAGAGCTAGAATTTACAACTGTATTGATGTAGCTAGTAGCAGTTCCGTTTGTTTGGGCACTGCGCGCTTGATTAGCAAGTGACTCATTACGAGCTACGATGTTTTTAGACAGTTCGTCAATCTCAGCAGAAAGTCTTGCAGATTCAGCAGACAATTTTTCATTTTCTGCTTTAAGCTCTTCTTGTTGCTTTTGAATAGCAGATACTTGTCCTTGAATCTCGTTAACTTGTGCCTGAGCTGATTGTTGTTGCTCTGTCAAACTATTAATCTTGCTGTCTTGTGCAGCAATCTTTTCATCAGTTGTCTCCGCTTTAACGCTCACAAGTGCAGCTCCTTGTGAAAGGATAACCGTACTCAATAAAATTGATGTGAGTAGTTTTTTCTTCATAAAAATAATACACTCCTTCTTATAAGACATTATCTAGTATACCAGAAAATGCTGTATCATATGTTACGCCTTTATTACATTTTTATTTCTTGTCTATCATAAATACATTTTTTCAAAAATAGGCTGAAAAATAAGGAATATCAGGCTATTGAGAAGGATAGTCGGTACCAGACTGCTAAGGACAAAATCCTGTAAATTCAGACTAGAAAGATTCAAAAATACTGCAAAAGCAAAACTAGTTAATTCAAATAAAAATACAAGAATCAGAACAGATAAAAAGCGAGTAAATTTATTTAAAAGCATAGTCGAACTAGACTGACAAACCAAGAGACTTAAAAGAGGAAAAAGAATAAGAGCAATACCGATGGTATGAAAATAGTAAACATCGTAAATCAGCCCCAGACAGCAAAACAAGAGAATATTGTAGTTTCTAGAAAGGTTGATGGATACAAAAAGCATGAAAATAAAGATAAAATGACTAACTAAATGCCATTGTAAAGGCAAAATATTAGCCAGAAAAGTCGAAATCTGCCCGTCAATCAATAAAACAAAAAATAAAATAATAGGAGTCAAAAGATGTTCTTTAATATCTCTCATATCAGTTCCCTACCAACATTACAGCACGGATATCCGACAAATCAGCAGCCGGCTTAACCAGGACAACCTTGTTTAACTGATCCTTAGCCTCAGACACGGAAAGCACCTTACCGACAGGAATATTTTCTGCATTATAAGCACCCAAGCCACTGGTTGCAACCTCATCTCCCTCTTTTATATCTTCAGCACTATTTAACTGACTGATGATATAAGCAGAGTTTTTTGCATCATAACCCGTAATAATCCCATAAACTGGTCCAGACTTAGTTTGAATTCTAACAGAAATTTTAGTTGAGTTTTCCTCGTTAGTCAGTAGAGATACTAAGCTAGACTGACTACTAGTTTCAGAAACACTTCCTACTAGGCCACCATTAGCGACTACTAGCATAGCATCTGTCACATTATCAGATGACCCCTTGTCAATAGTCAGCTCATTTTTCCAGGATGCTGGTGTACGGGCAATCACTTCGCTGGCAATTTGTATTTGATTTTTATCAGCCTCTTTAAATTCCAGAAGTTTTCGCAACTGCTCATTCTCATCTTCTAAGGAATCTGCCTTCCCAGCCTTTTCCTCAACCTCATAAAGATTTTTCTTGAGTTGTTGATTCTCTCTGTAAGTAGACATCAAATCTGACATTTCTTCCTTTTTATCAGCTACAAAAGCAAAAGGAGAGCCGACAAGTCTATCTACCAATGAAATAATATTTGAAGTAGTTGATACAAACCAACTAGAAGAGGTAGATAGGATGAGTATCGTCATTGCAACAACTAATACAAAAAAAGAAATCAGAAACTTAGACTTTTTAAATCGATTCATCAGAAAAACCTCACTAAACAGGACAAGAAAGTATAAGAAAAGGAGATAGCAAATGCTAAACTCCTCATTATACGGAGAATGGGGGATTCGAACCCCCGCGCCAGTTACCCGACCTAACGATTTAGCAAACCGTCCTCTTCAGCCTCTTGAGTAATTCTCCAATATTTAATGGGCACGAGTGGACTCGAACCACCGACCTCACGCTTATCAGGCGTGCGCTCT
>ERZ772971.370-NODE-370-length-29298-cov-4.234142_pt1 | contig 29298 bp, 29 predicted proteins | sample MGYA00511943_ERZ772971 | MGnify/ENA primary metagenome ERZ772971 (study PRJEB29015, sample SAMEA2737929) | human oral metagenome | biome: human oral; feature: human-associated habitat; material: dental | place: China | collected 2144 ... | reverse complement strand
AAAAAACCGCCGCTGCCGGATTTTTTGAGAGCGTGCATTATGTATTTGACGACGCCGGCGAGCTAGCGGCGCTCGGTTTTGCGCCTTGCAAGGCTGAGATAGCCAACCCGATAAATAGTGAGCTAAACACACTAAGGCCGACGCTTGCAAATCACTTGCTAAAATCGGCCGAGCGAAACGTAAAAAATCAGCGAAAATCGGTCAAAATTTTTGAATTCGGTAGCGTATTTAGCGAGGATGGCGAGCAAAGCGAGAGATTTGGCTTCGTAGCTAGCGGACTGACAAAAGAACCTAGCCTGCTAAACGGAGCAAAGCCCGCCGATATCGACTTTTTGGGCTTTGCTACGGCCGTTAGAAACGTGATCGGTGAATTTGAACTAAAAGCCTGCGACGACGTAAAATATTTAAGCGAATTTGAACAAGCTAAAATCTACCAAAACGGCGTTTGCGTGGGCTATATCGGCCGCGTAGACGTACGGGTCGAGGCTGCGCGCGACCTGCCGCGAACATACCTTTGCGAGATAGAGTTTGAAAAGCTTAAATTTGAAGGTGCGGTCGTCAAGCCATACTCGAAATTTCCGGCTATCAGTAGAGACCTAAGCCTAATCGTACCAAAATCCATGAAATTTGAAGCGATAAAAGAGTGCATAAACGCGCTAAAAATCGAGTGCCTAAAAGAATTTGCGCCGGTTGATATATATTCAGACGAAAAGCTCGGAGACGACGTGAGTCTCAGCGTCAAATTTAACTTCCAAGACATACAAAAAACGCTTGAAGACGAGGAAGTAGCGGCGATAATGGATAAAATTTTGGACGCTTTAAAGCAAAATTTAAATATCGGACTAAGATGAAAGTTTACGCATTAAGAACGCCGATAAGCGCGAGCCTGGAAAACATCGCTGCCGATAAATCTATCTCGCATAGATGCGCGATATTTTCGCTTTTAAGCGATAAGCCAAGCCGCGTGAAAAACTATCTAAAGGCCGAGGATACGCTAAATACGCTAGAGATCGTAAAAAATTTGGGCGCGCATATCGAGGAAAAAGAGGGCGAGCTAATCATAACTCCGAGCGCAAATTTAAAAGAGCCTAGCGTTGTTTTAGAGTGCGGAAACTCGGGCACGGCGATGAGGCTTTTTATGGGCTTTTTGGCTGCTAGCGAGGGTTTTTTCGTACTAAGCGGGGACGAGTTTTTAAATCGGCGTCCGATGGCGCGCGTGGCTAAACCGCTGATTAGCGTCGGAGCTAAGATAGACGGCGCAAACGGCGGGGATCATGCGCCTTTGGCGATCCGCGGCAAGAAGCTGGAGTATTTTAAATTTGATAGCAAAATCGCCTCCGCGCAGGTAAAATCGGCGCTGATTTTAGCGGGACTAAAGTCCAACGGCTGCGAGCTTAGCGAGCCTGAGCTTAGCCGCGATCATACCGAGCGCATGCTAAAGGGTATGGGCGCAAGTCTGCAAATTTTACCGCACGGCGTCAAGGTTGAGCCGATGAGCGCGCCGCTAAAACCGCTTGAAATTTGCGTTCCAAACGACCCTAGTTCGGCGTTTTTCTTTGCCGTAGCAGCAGCGATAATCCCAAATTCTCATATCGTGCTAAAAAATATACTACTAAATAAAACGCGCGTGGAGGCCTTTAAAATTTTAGCCAAAATGGGCACGCAAGTAACGTTTAAAGAGACTTCCGGCACATACGAAAGTATCGGCGAGATCGAGATAAAGCATGCTCCGCTAAAAGCCGTGGACTTGAGTGAAAATATCTCGTGGCTGATCGACGAAGTACCGGCGCTTGCGATCGCATTTGCAAATGCGCAGGGCACAAGTAGCGTAAGAAACGCAAAAGAGCTTCGCGTCAAAGAGAGCGACCGCATCGCGATCATGGTGCAAGGGCTGCGAAAATGCGGGCTTGAAGTCGAAGAATTTGAAGACGGCTTTAGCGTAAAAGGCGGCGAGGCAAACTGCGCTATTATAGATAGCAACGGTGATCACCGTATCGCGATGAGCTTTGCGGTGCTTGGGCTAAAATGCGGAATGGTTATAGAAAAGAGCGAATTTATCGCGACTTCGTTTCCAAATTTTAGCGGGATTTTAAGACAACTTGGAGCTAGTGTTGAAGATTGAGCTTGCTAGCAGTTACGGATTTTGTTTTGGCGTCAAGCGCGCTATAAAAATTGCCGAGAACGCTAAGGACGCCGTAACTATCGGACCCATCATCCATAACAACGACGAGATAAACCGCCTAAATAAAAATTTTAATGTTAAAACGCTTGAAGGCATAAACGAAATTGACGGCGAAAAAAAAGCGATCATCCGCACGCACGGTATCACAAAAGGCGATCTAGCAGAGCTAAAAAAAAGCGATATAAAGGTGATTGATGCTACATGCCCATTTGTGACCAAACCGCAGCAAATTTGCGAAAAAATGAGCAAAGAGGGCTACGATATCGTGATATTCGGCGATGAAAATCACCCCGAGATAAAGGGCGTAAAATCATACGCCGTCGGCAAGGTTTTCGTCGTGCTAGAAGAGAGCGAGCTAGAGAACGTAAAACTAGCGCAAAAAGTAGCCGTCATTAGTCAAACGACGCGTAAAGTAGAAAAATTTATGCAAATCGTAAACTATTTGATGTTGCGTGTAAAAGAGGTACGCGTTTTTAACACGATTTGCAACGCTACTTTTGAAAACCAAGAAGCGGTCAAAAACTTAGCCGTTAGAGCTGACGTAATGGTCGTAGTTGGCGGCAAAAATAGCTCAAATACAAAGCAGCTCTATCTCATCTCAAAAACCGCCTGCGAGGATAGCTATCTCGTGGAAAATGAGTTAGAACTAGATCGCGCGTGGTTTGAGGGGAAAAATCTCTGCGGAGTGAGTGCTGGAGCCTCTACGCCTGATTGGATTATCCAAAAAGTGATTGATAAGCTGGAGAGCTTTCAAATTTAATAAATACTCATTACCTTTTTAAACAAAATTTCAAATTTAGCCCTGAAATTTCGCAAGTTAATCTACAAATAAGTTAATATTAAGTAAAATTGAGTCTAATTGTGTTAAAAGCAAAATATATACAAAAGGAACAAGATGGCTGCGGTGAACAAAAAAGTTCAGCTTAGTAAGGCAAACGACGGTATCGAAGACGACGATTTTGCCGCGATGTTAGAGGAGTCTTTTAAAAAGACTGAAGAGGATAGCGACGGAATAATCGTCGATATTAAAGGCGACGAGGTTTTTGTAAACGTCGGTAAAAAATCAGAGGGAATTTTAAATATTTCCGAGATCCAAGATGAAAACGGAGAGCTTAAATTTAAAACGGGCGATACTATAAAGGTCGTAATAACCGGCTCAAGAGGCGGTAAACCTATCGTTTCTCACAAAAAAGCGCTTAGAAAAGAAAAAGTAAAAGCCTATATAGACTCATATAACGAAGAAAATCAAGACGTATTTGACGTAAAAATAATCGGTAAAAATAAAGGCGGTTTTGTTGCTCAAAACAGCGACGGTATCGAGTTTTTCTTGCCTCGCTCGCAAGGCGGCTTTAAAGACGCAAACGCGGTAGTAGGAAAGTCGTTTAAAGTAAAAGTCATAAAAATAGACAAAGACGAGCAAAGCATTATCGTGTCAAGAAAAAAACTGCTTGACGAAGATAGAAAGAAAAAAAGAGAAGCGATATCTGCAGTCGCTGAAAATACGGACGTGATAGAGGGTGTGGTTAAGAAAATCACTACTTACGGTATGTTTGTAGACGTAGGTGGAGTGGATGGGCTCGTGCACTACAGCGAGATAAGCTATAAAGGACCGGTAAATCCGGGCTCTATCTACAAAGAAGGCGACAAGGTTTTAGTAAAAGTTATCAAATACGATAACGAGAAAAAACACCTCTCTCTATCTATCAAGGCTGCAACTCCGGATCCTTGGGAAGAGATAAAAGACGGACTAGATGTGGGCGATACTATAAAAGTAACAGTCAGCAACATTGAGCCTTATGGTGCATTTGTGGATCTTGGCAACGACATAGAGGGCTTTTTGCACATTTCTGAAATTTCATGGGATAAAAATATCAAAAATCCAAAAGATCACATCAGTGAAGGCGAGGAGCTTGACGTCGAGGTTATCGAGATAGATGCAAAAGATCGCCGCTTAAGAGTGAGCCTAAAAAATCTACTCAAAAAACCGTTTGACGAATTTAAAGCCCAATTTAAAGAAGGGGACGTCACTAAAGGCGTAGTTACTAGCGTAACGAACTTTGGAGCATTTGTTAGGATTGGCGCAGTTGAGGGCTTGCTTCACAATGAAGACGCTTCATGGGATAGAAACGATAAGTGCAAAGATTTGTTTAAAGTAGGTGACGAGGTTGAGGTAAAAATCATCAAAATCGACTCTAACGAGCAAAAAATTTCTCTTAGCCAAAAAGATCTAAAACAAAGCCCGGTACAAGCCTATGCGAAGAAATTTAATGTAGGCGACATCGTGACCGGTAAAATTCGCGATATTAAAGATTTTGGCGTATTTGTAGAGCTCGGCGATAACGTCGATGCGCTCATTCGCAAAGAAGACCTAGGTAGCGTAAGCGCTGAAAGCCTAAACATAAACGATAATATCGAAGCTGCGATAGCTTTTATCGACGAGAAGAAAAATAGAATCCGCCTAAGCGTAAGGCGCCTTGCAAGACAAAAAGAGCGCGAGGTGCTAAACGAGATAAATAGCGACGATAAGGTTACTTTGGGCGATATTATTAAAGAACAGCTATCATAAGTAAATGAAGCGATATTTGTTCTGGGGCGCGATTGCTTTTTTGCTGATTTTCGTCTGCGTATGTGGCACTTTGCTGTATAAGTACGCGGACGTAAATTTAAAAGAGCCTGTGCCTGCGGAGCTACAAATATCACAAAATAACAAGGAGCAAAATTTGACTACTGGCCCTACTTCTTGGGTTGGTGAAATGGCAAATTTGGCTCCTAAAAAATATGCTTTGGCAAGCAATGAGATATTTATAGAATTTAAAGACGAGTCAAAAACAGTCCTAAAAACGGCCTATCAGTTAGTGATCGATAAAAACGATATATACTCGATGTTCTGCCTTACTCAAACATTAAAAAACATACCCGTAGATTTTAGTGTAGTAAAAGAAAATTCACAAAATTTAATTTACATAAACACGCAAGACGGCGGCGTTTTAGATCGCGTTATAAACGAACTTAAAGCGTACGATATACGCTCAACTTTCAAGGAGATCAAGCTATGAAAACGATAATAGTGTGCGACGCAATACATAAAGTCGGCTTTGAAATTTTAAATCGCGAAGAGGATATAAAAGTAATCGACGCAGTAAACGTACCCAAAGATAAGCTTTTGGATATCTTAGGCGAGGCTGACGTGGCCATCACGCGAAGCTCGACCGAAGTCGGCGAGGCGTTTTTAAATGCGGCCAAAAATCTAAAAGCTCTCGTGCGCGCGGGCGTGGGCGTAGATAACGTAGATATCGACGGCTGCTCAAAACGCGGCATAATCGCGATGAACGTCCCTACGGCAAACACGATCGCCGCGGTAGAGCTAACGATGGCTCATATGTTAGCTGCCGCTCGCTCGTTTCCGTACGCTCACAACGACCTAAAAATCGACCGAATTTGGAAACGCGAGAAATGGTACGGCGTTGAGCTTTTTAACAAGACTCTAGGCGTCATCGGCTTTGGCAACATCGGCTCTCGCGTAGCGGTTAGGGCTGCGGCTTTCGGTATGCAAATCGTTGCTTATGATCCATATATCGATCCGTCGAAAGTAACCGATATGGGCGGCGTTTATACGCGAAATTTCGACGATATCCTTGCGTGCGATTTCATCACCATACACACTCCTAAAAATAAAGAAACCGTAAACATGATCGGCGAAGCGGAGATCGCAAAGATGAAGGACGGCGTGCGCCTCATAAACTGCGCTCGCGGCGGCCTTTACAACGAAGAGGCTCTGTATAACGGCCTAAAAAGCGGCAAGATAGCGTTTGCTGGTATCGACGTGTTTGAGAAGGAGCCGGCGACGGATCATCCGCTACTTGAGTTAAATAACGTCAGCGTCACGCCGCACCTTGGCGCAAATACGCTGGAGTCTCAGGCCAATATCGCTATCGCCGCAGCCGAGCAGGCTATCTCGGCAGCTCGCGGCATCAGCTATCCTAGCGCGCTAAATTTGCCGATAAAAACGGAAGATCTACCGCCTTTTGTGGAGCCTTATATCGAGCTTACGAGCAAGATGGCCTTCCTCGCCGCTCAGATCAACAAAAAAGCGATCAAAGCCATCCGCATCGAGACGCACGGCCCTATCAGCGAGTACGCAAATTCCATGCTTACCTTTGCGATCGTAGGCGCTTTAAAAGAGAGCTTGGGCGATACGATAAACTACGTAAACGCTAAATTTTTGTGCGACGAAAAAGGCATAACGACAGAGAGCACCGTCGGCGGCAATAGTATTTTCAAAAATAAAATCACCGTTCGCATCACGACCGAAAATGATGTCGTAACGATCGGCGGAACGGTGTTTGGCGAAAATCAGCAACGCATCGTGACGATAAACGGCTTTAAAACAGACTTTAAGCCTAAAGGCAAGATGATTATCTTTAAAAACAACGACGTTCCGGGCGTTATCGCTAAAATTTCATCTATCCTCGCCGAAGAGAAGATCAATATCGCCGACTTCCGCCTAGGACGCGATGATCACGGTATGGCGCTTGCGGTCGTGCTTGTGGATGAAAAAATAACCAAAGAGACGCTGGCTAAGCTAAACGATCTAGACGTTTGCGTATGGGCAAAGTACGCAGTTGTCTAAATTTAAGCCCGAATTGGGGCATAAATTTAAGAAGGGTTTGAGTATGAAATTTTTACTTTTGATTCCGATTTTGTTTTTGCTTGCGGGTTGCGAGAGCGAAGTGCAAAAGCAAACTACGAAAAATTTTGAGAAAATTTTGACCGAAAAAAAGAAATTTCAAAAGATACAAAAAGACGATCCTAGCGTAAGTGAACAGATGAAAAGGGAAATCCACTCGCAGTCTGAACAAAGCAAGGAAAAAGGCGAGTTTAAATTTAAGCCTTAAATTTGAGTTTTACTTCGGCGAGCGCGGTCAAATTTGCCCTCTCGCCGCTTCTTAAACTAAACTAAAAACTTTTTTGATATAATCAGCCTTTAAAACTACAAGGAGAAAAAATGGCAACCTATTCTATGGGCGACCTAAAAAAAGGACTAAAGATTGAGCTAGACGGCGTTCCGTATAAAGTCGTCGAATATCAGCACGTAAAACCGGGCAAGGGAGCGGCTTTCGTTCGCGCGAAAATCAAATCTTTCATCGACGGCAAAGTGCTTGAAAAGACCTTCCACGCGGGCGACAAATGTGACCAGCCGAATCTGGAAGAAAAAGAGATGCAGTATCTTTACGACGACGGCGAGTTTTGCCAGTTTATGGACACTGCGACCTATGAGCAAGTAGCGATCAGTGACGAGGACGTGGGAGATGTCAAAAAATGGATGATCGACGGCATGATGGTTGAGATTTTATTTCACAACGGCAAGGCTATCGGTGTAGAAGTACCGCAAGTCGTCGAGCTAAAGATCGTCGAAACTCCGCCGAATTTCAAAGGCGACACCCAGGGCGGCAAAAAGCCCGCTACGCTTGAGAGCGGCGCGGTCGTGCAGATACCTTTCCACGTGCTTGAAGGCGAGGTCATCCGCGTAGATACCGTCCGCGGCGAGTACATCGAACGCGCAAACAAATAATCACAGTCGTCAAATTTGATGAAAGCAAAATTTGACGAGCTCATAGCCCAAGTAAAGCCGCTGTTTAAGAATAACGGCTTTACCAAAAACGGGCTAAATTTCTACAAAAATACTCCCGAATTTATATATGTCGTAAATTTTCAAAAAAGTAGCGGCAATACCGCATTTGAAACCAGATTTTACGTAAACTGCGGCATTTACGGTGCGTTTATAGACGCCGCAGCCGGCAAAGAAACCGTCTTAAAGCCAAAAGAATACGAATGTCATTTTAGGGATAGAATCTCATCTATCATAGACTCCAACGCTGCCTATTATGAAATCAACGAAAATACCGACACGGTAGCGCTTTGTGAAAATTTAACGAGCGGTTTAAGAGCGGTATTTAGTTTTTTGAGGAGATAAAAACCGAACGAAATTTGATTGATTTGATGCCGGAGCGAAACGGTCTAGCGGTGATTGACCGGCTTTTTGAATACTTGCTCACAAAGAATGAACAAGAAATTTTGACCCGCCAAGCGTTAAGTTTATTTGAAAAACATGGAAATGAAGCTAGATGGAAAATTTTTGAGAGGCGTATAAACGATTTGCTTAAAAAATATGAAAAAAACGAGATAAAATTTGAAAAAATAAAAGCCAAGGCCTAAGCCTTAGCTTAGACTTTAGGCTGATTTTTTAACGCTATCGACCAAAGCAACGATCTCTTCGTGATTTGGCAGGGCGTTTACGTCCGTACCGATGAGATCTTTTTTAGAAAAGACTACTTTTCCGTTTACTTCAACTATGAAGTTTCCGCCGCTACCGACGGTTTTGCTAATTTTAGCACCTGGAATTTGACTTAAAAATTCTTCTTCTACACGAGAAGCTACCGGTCTATAGTTTCAAGAATTGCAATATGTAATCTTTACTTCCATTTTCCTTCCTTTCGAATTTAAAGTGGCGCGATTATAGCGCAAATTTAGCAAACGAGAGTATAATAATCCGAAAATTTAAGGAGAAAATTATGAAAAAAGTTGCCGTGATTTTTGCCGACGGGTTTGAGGAGATAGAAGGCGTTAGTATCGTGGACGTGCTTAGACGAGGCGGCGTGGAAGTCGATATCGTCGGGCTTGATAAACTGCCTATAGCGGGCGCTCACGGAGTGAAATTTGTCTGCGATATGACGCTTTACGATCTTGAGGAGGACGAGTATGATATGCTAGTTTTGCCGGGCGGTCAGCCGGGCGTCTCAAACATCGAAGGAAATCTAAAAATGAGAGAAATTATAAAGCGTTTCGATAAAAAAGGTAAATTTATAGCAGCCATCTGCGCCGCGCCGATCGCTCTTGACGCCGCAGAGATCGTTAGAGGCGAGTTTACCTGCTATCCTAGCTGCGAAAAAGCCGTACGAGGCGGAAGCTACGTAAGCGATAGAAACGTCGTGATAAACGGTCATATCATCACCTCAAGGGGTCCTGCCACGGCAATAGAGTTTGCTTTGGAGTTGCTGAAGATTTTAGGCGGCGAGCAAATTTACGCCGAAGTAAAAGAGGGCTTGCTATTCGTAAAATAAAACGGCACAAAGCCCAGACGATAATTTAAGGCAAAAGCTTAACGTAGCTTTGCCCGCTCTTTATCGCCGAGTTTTTCTTTGCGCGTAAGAAAACGGCTTTTGTATGAAACCGTTTTCTAAGCCCTAAAAGACTGCGAGTTTGAAAAATCGACTAAATTTTGCCGTATTGGAGAGCTCGCGGATATGCTTGCGGGTAAATTTAATACTAAATTATAAAAAGCGCGCTTTTTATCTAGCTTTTTTATTTAAATTCAGGTATTATCCCTTAACCGATTTATCGGGAATTTGATTTAAGGAAACGTTACTGTGAATATTTACGTCGGTAACTTGTCATATCGCATGACTGAGGCAGAGCTTAAGGATACATTTGCGCCGTTTGGCGAAGTAAAACGCGCGAAAATCGTCAAAGATCGCGACACGAATCGCTCAAAAGGATTTGGATTCGTCGAGATAGAAAACGACGCAGACGCGCTAAAAGCGATCGAAGCGCTAAACAACAAGGAAGTAGGCGGCAGAGCCCTAAGAGTAAACGAATCTAAACCTAAAGAATAATCTGGCCGTCAAATCTGACGGCTTTTAACTAATTTTTAAATTTAAGCTTTTTAATCAATTTTCGCTCCAAATGAACCAAAAAATCATCTCTCGTATCGCCCCGACACCAAGCGGCTTTTTGCACGCGGGCAATGTTTACAACTTCTTGCTGACCTATCTTTTTACTCGCTCGTTTGACGGGATTTTGTATTTAAGGATCGACGACTACGACTTGCCGCGCTACCGCAGGCAATATGTGGAAAACATCTTTCGAGTGCTTGATATGCTGGACATTGATTTTGACGGCGGACCTAGTGGAGTGGGGGAGTTTGAAACCAAATTTAGCTGCAAATTTCGCCTCGGCGCCTACCAAAACGCGCTAAAAACGCTCGAGCAAAAAGGAGTTTGTTACGCTTGCGAGTGCTCACACTCGATGAAAAGCTCGTTTAAAAACGGCATTTACGCGCGGGTTTGCGCGGAGAAAAATCTTAAATTTAAAAAAGACGAAACGGCCATGCGGCTTCGCGTCCTTGACGGGGCGGAAATTTGCGTCAGGCAAAATTTGATAAATTTTGATGCTTTGTGTGGCAAACCAGACGGAGCGGCAAACCAGACGGGCGGTTTGTTCGGTAACGGGCGAAAAGCGCAAAACGGCGTGGCAAACGGTTTAAAAAATTCGGCAAATTTGGTTGGCTCAGACAGAGAGAAATCAGACGGCGAAAAATTTAGCCCTAACGCCACGGAAAATTTAAATTCGGCAAATTTAGGCGTCTTAAATTTGACGGACGAAACGGCGTTTGAGACGGAAAAATTCGCGCAAGCTCAAAGCGTAAATTTGGCGCAAATTTTGGGCGATTTCGTCGTTTGGAAAAAGGACGACATGCCCGCGTATAATCTAGCTAGCCTCGTGGATGACGAGATTTTGGGCGTAAATTTGCTCGTGCGAGGCGAGGATCTGCTCGCGTGCTCGGCGGCGCAAAAGTACGCAGCGCAAATTTTGGGTTACGGTTTTGCGGGCGCGAATTTCATCCATCACGGCCTGCTAGCGCATGGCGGCAAAAAGCTCTCCAAAAGCTCGAGCGCTCCGGCGGTGAGCGTAACGGACGGCGCAAAAATCCACTATAAATTCGCCGCTTTTAAGCTCGGCCTTGACGCATCAAAATGCGACACTCTGTCAAATTTGCTTGAGATGTTTAGAGAGAAATTTGGTCGATAAATTTAAACGTGCCACTTGAATTATTTAAATTTAAAAAAGTGCGGTAAATTTTTTATCCGCCTTATCTAAATTTTTCTTAATCCCCTTGTAATTGCGCTTCAAATTTTTATTTATGCCCACGAGGTTGCGTCAAATTTACCGCTCAAATTTAAGCTAAATCTAGAGCCGTAAATTTAAGAGGAGCCGCCCGCACCGCAGTCGTCAAATTTGAGCTCAAATTTGACGAAAAGCCCACGCCAGCAGCCTACTTCCCGCGTTTAGCCAAATTTAAACAATATCGATTTATCCGCCTAAAAGCAAAGTTTCTGTAAAATCAAAAGCATTAAAAAGGACGAAAAATGAGCGATTTTACAGATTTTACACATCTGCACCTGCACACGGAGTATTCGCTGCTAGACGGCGCCAACCGTATCAAAGAGCTAGCAAAAACGCTAAAAAAACAAGGCGTCAAAGCCGCAGCCATCACCGATCACGGCAATATGTTTGGCGCGATAGACTTTTATAAAACGATGAAAAATGAAGGCATAAAGCCGCTCATCGGTATCGAAGCCTACATCCACAACGGCGAGGAGCTCGGGGATAAAAGCACCAAACAGCGCTTTCACCTCTGCCTCATCGCCAAAAACGAAATCGGCTACAAAAACCTGATGTATCTGAGCTCCATGAGCTATATCGAGGGGTTTTATTATTATCCGCGTATCAACAAAAAGATGCTAAAAGAGCACAGCGAGGGCATCATCTGCTCCTCAGCATGCCTGCAAGGCGAGGTGAACTGGAATCTCAACCAAAGCGAGCGAAATTTGCGTTTCGGCGCTGGCGGATACGAGGCGGCTAGGGAAGCCGCGCTGTGGTATAAAGATGTTTTTGGCGATGATTTTTACCTCGAGATCATGCGCCACGGTATCGGCGATCAGCGCAGGATCGACGATGAGATCTTGCGCCTAGCTAAAGAGCTAAATATTAAGGTCATCGCAACCAACGACACGCACTATACGTTTAAGCAACGCGCGGGAGCTCACGAGGTTTTCATGTGTATCGCGATGAACAAACTGCTAGACGATCCAAACCGCCTGCGCCACAGCGTGCATGAGTTTTACGTCAAGACGCCCGCGCAGATGAGCGAGCTTTTTGCCGATATCCCAGAAGCCGTCACAAATACGCAAGAAATCGTAGATAAATGCGACCTCGCGATAAAGCTAGGCGACGCGACGCCGCCAAATTTTAAATTTACACTCGAGTACGCCGCCGAGCGAAATTTGAGCTTGCCAGAGCCTGATAAACGCTACAGCATACCAAACGACAGCGTGCTGTTTGAGCACGAGTGCAGGCAGGGGTTAGAGGATAGGCTTAAATTTGTCCCCGCAGAGCGCCACGAGGAGTACCGCACCCGTTTGCAGCGCGAGATAGATATCATAAACAAGATGAACTTCCCGGGCTACATGATGATCGTTTGGGACTTTATCAACGAAGCTAAAAAGCGCGGCGTGCCGGTAGGCCCGGGACGCGGCTCGGCGGCGGGAAGCCTAGTAGCATATAGCCTAAAGATCACGGACCTGGATCCGCTACCCTATAACCTGCTTTTCGAGCGTTTTTTGAACCCGGAGCGCGTGAGTATGCCCGATATCGACGTGGACTTTTGTCAAAACCGCCGCGGCGAGATCATCGACTACGTTATAGAAAAGTACGGCAAATTTAACGTCGCGCAGGTTATTACATTTGGTAAGCTACTGGCAAAAGGCGTCATCCGCGACGTCGCGCGCGTATGCGATATGCCCTACGCAGAGGCCGACGCGATGGCTAAGCTCATCCCCGACGAGCTAGGCATCACGCTAGAGCAGGCCTTTGAAAAAGAGCCAAAGATCGGCGAGCTGATAGCAAGTAACTCAAATGCAAATAGAATTTGGAAATTCGCCCTTGACTTAGAGGGTCTAAACCGAAACGCCGGCATGCATGCCGCGGGCGTGGTCATCTCAAACGAGGAGCTGTGGAACAAAACTCCGCTTTTCCGCCAGCCAAACGCCGAGGAGGATCACTTCGTCACGCAGTATAGCCTAAAGTACCTAGAGGACGTGGACTTAATCAAATTTGACTTCCTGGGGCTAAAGACGCTAACCGTGATCGATAACGCCGTCAAGCTCGTAAAAAAGAGATTCGGCAAGGAAATAATCTGGGAGCAGGTCAATAAAAACGACCCCAAGACCTACGAGACGATCAGTAGCGGCCAGACGCTGGGACTGTTTCAGATAGAAAGCGAAGGCATGCAAAAAGTCGGAGCCGATATGCGCCCGGACTGCTTCGAGGATATCATCGCGATGATCTCGCTTTATCGCCCGGGCCCGATGGATCTTATACCAGATTTCATCAAGCGCAAACACGGCCTGGAGCCTATCACGTACATTTTCCCCGAGCTTCAGCCGATCCTGGAGCCCACCTACGGCGTCATCGTCTATCAAGAGCAAGTTATGCAGATCGTGCAGACTATCGGCGGCTTTTCGCTAGGAGGCGCTGATCTCGTGCGCCGCGCGATGGGTAAAAAGATAAAAGAGGAGATGGATAGGCTAAAGGGCAAATTTATCGAAGGAGCAGAGGCGCAGGGGCTAGACGGCAAAAAGGCCGACGAGCTGTTTGAGCTTATTTTGCACTTCGCTTCGTACGGATTTAACAAATCCCACGCCGCAGCCTACACCTACGTGACCTTTCAAACGGCCTATATGAAGACGTACTATCCGGCCGAATTTATGGCGGCTCTCATCACTAGCGAGGAGACCAACGCAGATAAGATTTCGCGCTACATCGACGAGTGCAAGCGCCTAGATATCGCTATCCTGCCGCCATCGGTCAATAAATCCGCCAAAGAATTCTCAGTCGTTAGCGAAGGAGGCAAGGACGCCATCATCTACGGCCTAGGCGCGATAAAAGGCGTCGGAGGCGCGGCGATAGAAAATATCCTAGAGGAGCAGGCCAAGGGCGAGTTTAAGGACATCGACGACTTCGTCTCGCGCGTGGATAACTTTAAGGTAAATAAAAAAGTCTTTGAAAGCCTGATAAAATCGGGCTCGTTTGATAGCTTCGGCCTAACGCGCAAGATGATGCTAAACAACCTAGATAACATCGTAGAGGCGTGCAAAAATGCCGCGACTATCAAGAAAAACGCGGCCGAGAGTCTATTTGGCGATGACGAGAGTATGGCAACGGTTAAAACTAGTCTCGTTCGCGACGACTCTGAGCTCGAGCTAAAAACCAAGCTCAAATTTGAGCTAGAAAGCGTGGGTATCTATCTCTCCGGCCACCCGCTAGACGAGTACCGCGAGCAAATCTCAAAGATAAAATACACGCTAAGCGATAAATTTGACGAGCTACCAGAAAACGGCGAGATGCTGCTCGTGGGCAAGATCGAAGACCTAACGACAAGGATCAGCAAGAAAAACGGCAAAAAAATGGGCACGATCGAGATGCTGGATTTTCACGGTACGGTCGAGATCGCGGTCTTTGACAGAGGCCTTGGCGCGGTCGAGTCGATGAGCGCGGACGAGCGCGATCTGCCGCATGCGTTTAAGGTTCGCTACTCCAAAGACGGGCAGTTCATGCGCATAAATTTGGATAAAATTTTGACCCTTGATGAAGCTATGAGTATGGATTTTTCGCATCCGCTCGAAAAATACAAAGAGCAAATCGAGCAGATAAAATACACGCCTAGCAAGGACTTCGGCAAGATAGATAAAACGAGCGAAATCCTAGTCGTCGGCAAGATCGCCGAGATCGCTAAAATCCCTAGCAAAAAAACCGGCAAAGAGTTTATGATGCTAAGCATTATGGATCTTTTTAGCACGTTTAAGGTCGCGGCGTTTGACTCTGAAAAGGGGCTCATCGAGAGCCTAAGCGAGGAGCAAAAGGACGCTCCGCTAGCATTTAAGGTGCGTTACTCGCGCGACGATCAGGGCGCTCGCATAAATTTAATCGACGTCGTGAGCCTAGAGGACGCGCGCGATATGAATTTCCAAAGCAGAAGCTTTAAACAGCGCAAGGAAAGTAGCGGCGCAAGCTATCAAAACGGCCAGGCATCTAGCGAAAACAGAGGCAAAAGAGAGCTTGAGGATCTGGTTTTGGAGCTAAATTTGGACGAAACGGGCAAGGATCTCATCACGCAAATTTACCGCGCCGCCATCGGCGAACACCGCGCCGCAGCCGATAAAAATAACAAACGACTGATTATCCGTATCAAAGATGCGCAAGAAGGCCGCGCGCTGGTTTATACGACGGAGTTTATCGTTGGAGAGGGGTTTGAGGAAAGAGCGCTGGGTTTAAAACAAGCCGTTTAAATTTGACGGCTTGTCTCGCGAGCGCTTTTTAAATTCAAATTTGACTGATCTATTAGCAAACTTCGGGCTTAAATTTAAAAGAGAAAATATGTGAAAAGCGGCCTAAAAGAGCGGATTTCAACCGCGTAAGCGCAGTCTGGATCGACGGCTACGGTGAATTTATAAATTTTAGATATTACCAAAGGCAAGCTGTTTACAAAAAGCTAGCGACATATGGTATTAACAAAGATGAGAAATTTGCCTATCCAAAAAAGCTAATGAAGCTTGAAAAAGCGGCGTAAATATACTAAAACCCATAGATAAAACCGCAGAAAAGAAAAATCTGGACGTAAAAGTCCAGCCGTTTTCTTATAGATTTAGCTTGCAAAGCGATCTTTTTACTTTCAAATGATACAATTCTGATTTCAATTATTACATTTTGTCTTTAAATTTGACGGGAGCTCTCATGAAAAAACTGGTTTGGCTAAATCCTGTTGTAAAAAGTATCTACGACTTTGCGGCGCTTAAAAAGAGCTTGCAAGACAAAGGTTTTAGCGTAGTAGAGTGCGAAAAAGACCACGTTAATAGCGTCAAAAACGCATACAAAAATAGCCTCGCGCAAAAGGAACTCATCTTTGATAGTCGCTGTCCTAGGGCCGCAAATTTCATCAGGGCAAATTTCAAAGAGCACGCCAGCCTCATCTCACATTTAAACCCTATTTTGATTGAAAGCGCCATGGAGCTTAGCTTAAAGCTAAAAGAGGACGAGTGGCTTTACGTGACGACGCCCTGTGAGGACTTGGCCGAGCTTGGCAGGGGGCTAAATTTAGCTCGAACCACATTTTTAACCTGGAAAAGCTTCAAAGAGCAAAATGAGATAAATTTAGAGACAAAAAAGCTCGAAGCAAGCCCGGTACCGCCGGGATTTTTTTCAAATTTGGGCGTAAAGACCCTAAGTCTTGGCACCAAAGAAAAGATACAAAACGCCCTTTCATATAAATTTAGAGAGCTTAAAAACTACCGCATTATCGAGCTTTTATACTGCGAAAATGGCTGTCACAACGGAGATGGGCTGTGAAGGAAATCTTTAAAAAGAGCATTTTAGTTTTGGTGATCTTTGCCATCTGGCAGGTTGTCTGCGAGCTAGAAATTTTCACGCCATATATCTTGCCAAGTCCAGCGACGACATTTAAGACGATGTTAGCCATGATACAAAGCGGCGAGCTCGTCACGCACACTGTTATTAGCTTTAAGCGTATATTTGCAGGATATGCTCTCTCGTTTGCCCTAGCGCTCGTGCTTGGCGGTATAGCGGCACTTTTGCCAAAGATCGGCGTTTATTACGAGTGGATACTAGAGTTTTTTAGAAACATCCCGCCGCTTAGTTTGATCGCCATTTTGGTGCTTTGGTTTGGTATAAACGAGACGCCAAAGATCATTATTATCATCCTAGCCTCGTTTTTCCCGATGTTTCTTAGCATTTCAAAGGGGCTAACTAGCTGCGACGTGAAGCTTATCGAGGTCGGTAAAATTTTTGGCTTTAGCAAATTTGAAATTTTTTACAAGATCATCCTAAAAAGCGCGCTAAAAGATATCTTTGTCGGTATGCGAATAGGCTTTGGCTACGCCATGCGCGCGATCATCGGAGCGGAGATGATAGCGGCCTCAAGCGGGCTAGGCTACTTGATCCTTGATGCCGAGGAGCTTTCGCGCGCGGATAGGATATTTGTAGGGATTTTCACGATCGGCGTTTGCGGCGTGCTCATAGATAGGCTCTTTTTGCTTTTGATAGCGAAATTTAGCCTTTTGCGAGGTGAAAAATGATAGAAATTTCAAATTTATCCAAGCATTTTTATATCGGCGAGAAGCGTATCGACGTTTTGAGAGAACTAAATTTAAGCATAAAAAAAGATAAGATCACCGTCATACTTGGCAGAAGCGGATGCGGCAAAACTACGCTTTTGCGCCTCATCGCCGGTCTTGAAAGCGTAAGCCTTGGCGAGATAAAATTTAAAGAGCAAGCAAGGATCGGCTTTGTCTTTCAAGAAGCACGCCTCATGCCATTTTTAAACGTCTATGAAAATATCGTTTTTGCGCTTAAAAAGCAGGAGATCGAGCCAGCAAAGATAGATAGCCTGATCTCCATGATAGGACTTAGCGACTTTAAATTTGCCGCCGTTTCGCAGCTCTCTGGGGGCATGAGCTCGCGCGTTTCGCTTGCGAGAGTGCTTGCATATGAGGCAAATTTGATCCTCATGGACGAGCCGTTTGCGGCACTTGATGCCTTTACTAGAGCTAGCATGCAGGCTGAAATTTTAAAGATAAAAGCCGGCAAAACTATCCTTTTTGTCACGCACAACATCGACGAGGCGCTATTTTTGGCTGACGATATTATATTGCTTGAAAAAGGCGGTATAAAGTCAAACTACGATCTATCAAATTTAGCAAGACCACGAGATCTGCTAAGTGGCGAGCTAATAGCCGTAAAACGCAAAATTTTGAGTGAAATTTAGGATAAAGATAGATGATAATTAAAACCAAAATGAAGCAAAAAATTTATATAATCCACAAAATTTAAATCACAAGGAGCAAATATGAGAAAGTTTTTCAAGGTTTTATGTGCAGCCTCTTTGCTTTGCCTCGTCGCAAACGCAAGCGAGAGCCTAGACAAGATCGGCATGACCTACGTCAAATCGCCGCTAAACGTCCCATCTATCGTCGATAAATTTAAAGGCTTTTACACGAAGTCTTTTGGCGTGCCGGTGGAGTACTCTGACATAACATCAGGTGCGAAGCAGACGCAAGCGCTAGCTTCAAATTCGCTCCAGTTTTTAAACTGCGTGGGCGGCACTTCGGTTATACTAGCGGCTGCAAATAAGGCTGACATAAAGATCATAAGCGCCTATTCAAGGGCGCCAGAGGCGTTTGTGATATTTTCTAAGGACCAAAACATAAAGTCGCCAAAAGATCTAAAAGGCAAAAAAGTAGCAGGCCCAAAAGGCACGATCTTAAACGAGCTTTTGGTTAGATACCTAGCTCTTGGAGGGCTTAGCATAAACGACGTCGAGTTCGTATCTATGGGTATCCCGGCTGCGCAAGCTGCGCTAGAAAACGGCAGCGTCGATATGGCGCTTCTTGCGGGACCTGCTGCTTATAATGCTCAAAAATCAGGCCTACACGTCGTAACAACGCGTCATCACACCGGTCATCGTCACGGCTACAAGCGGCGAGTTTTATAAAAAGCATAAAGACGTAGTCGAGAAATTTAAAAAGGCTCAGGATGAAATTTTAGACTATATCAAAGCAAACGAGGATGAGGCGCTTAAATTTACGGCTGAAGAGACGGGGCTAAGTATAGAGGCAGTAAAGAGTATGTATCCTCAGTACGACTTTAGCCCAAAGATCACGGCTGAAGATATAAAAGCGCTTGAAGCTACGCAAGAATTTATGTTTGAAAGCAAGATGATCGAGCAAAAAATAGATATAAAATCACTTCTACTAAACTAAATTTAAAGGGCAAATTTGCCCTTTAATTATCCTCGGCGCCTTGTAAAAAGGTCTAAATTTGCATTATAATAGCAGCAAAATTTGCGAGTATATATAAAAGTAACCGTTTTAGCTTGGAAAGATAAGGCAATGAAGTTAAAACTAATAAAAAGATACGCTGCGGACGAGTTTAGCTACGAAAATTTTGAAAAATAAATTTAAGATAAAAGCCCTGCGCGAACTGATCGGCGTAGGCGTTAGCCTTGCAAAGCGGCTTGCAAATTTTAAAATACGAAAGGAAGACGTGAAAACGATTAGGCTTCTTTATCCGGATTTTCTAAGCGGCGGGCTTGATGAGTATTATTTCGGCGCGTAGCTACTCTGCCTCATCGTACCGCCAAACGACGATCAGCCCCTTATCAGGGTGCCGATTTCTGCTCCAAACGATGAGAAAAAGCCCGTAAAAGACGGTATCTACGCCAGAGATGAGGTCAAAGCGCGCTAAATTTGATAGAGCGCGAAAACCCCGATAAAATCATCACGATAGGCGGTAGCTGCATCGTTTCGCTCGCGCCTTTTGATTATCTGCGCGGCAAATACGGCGATGCGGGCATCATCTGGCTGGACGCGCACCCGGACGTCTCTACGCCGCAAGACGGCTACGCATATGCCCATGCCATGGTGCTCGGTACGCTTCTAGGGCAAGGCGACGCGGGCCTAAGGGCGATTATGAAAAACGGAGCGTTTGAGTCGCAAAACCTGCTCTACGTAGGCCTTCAAGGACTTCACGACTATCAAGAAAAATATCTAAACAAGCTCGGCGTTAAATTAAAATCCAAGATAAAAATTTTATCCCACACGCCGAGATAGCGGCTTTTTGCGCTAAATTTAAACGCGTTTTGATCTATCTTGATATCGACGTCTTGGACGCTGCGTTTTTTTACTCGACATACTTCGCAAACCCCAAGCTCACGGGCGACGGAGGCGGTAGGATGAAAATGAGCGAACTAAAAGAAATTTTGCGCCTCATCAATCAAAGCTGCGACGTGAGTGCGCTTAGCATCGCGGAGTATCTGCCCTTTGATGAGTTTAGGCTGCGAGGGACGCTTGAGGTTATGGATATATTTAAGTAATGCAGAGCCAGGTTTAGACGACTTTTACGTGGATTTGTCGTCAAATTTAAACCCAAATTTAGCCTTTTAACATTAAATTTAAGGGCCAAAAATCAGAAAGGAAAAAAATGAAAAAATTAATCGTTTTAGCATTTGCGTTTTTTGCCATAGCGGCGGTAGCTGGCCAACAAGAAAAAAAAGAAGCCGACCCCGAAAAGGAGGCGTTTTTAAGCGCGCGCTACGAAACGCTTAAAAAATCGTGCGCCCAAAAGGACGCTAGAGCCTGCAAACGCGTGGTCTTTTTTTATAAAAAAGACGAGCTCAAATATAACGAGCATGAAGCTCAAACGGCGATGCAGACTTTGCTTGACGCGTGCAAAGAGGGTAAATTTGACGCATGCATGGAGGCAGGCAAAATACATATAGAAAATAAAAATTACGACGCGGCAAAAGAGCTTTTGCTGCCTGCATGCCTAAGCGGTCATTACGACTCCTGCGCCGTTTACGGTAGATATTTGGAAAAACACCCGCTGGCTAAAAGTAAAAAACACGCACAAAAGCTATATGAAATCGCCTGCGACAAAAACTCGGCGCTAGGGTGCGAAAATTTGGGGCTTTTGCTTCGATTCGAATCTCACTCGCATGACGAACCGCAGAATTTGCTAGGATATTTCTACCTAAAAAAAGCCTGCGAAATAGACGCTAGAAGATGCCTTTCTCTGGGGCTTTCGCCTTTGCCATACGATCTTGAGGATGCCGTAAAAGCGCTTGTTAGAAGCTGCCGCGAAACCGATATGCCAGCAGGCTGCATCGCACTGGCTAAATATCGCGAAAAAGAGCTGCGCGAGATCTACGGCGACGCTGAGGTAAAGCGAGTATACGCGCGCCTTTGCGAGTTGATGCCGTATGAGAAAGAATATTGCCAAGCGGCGCGGTAAATTTAATCTCGCTTGCGTTTTGACCTAGGCAAAGGGCTTGGCGCGACTAACTAGTTGGGGTAAATTTAAACGGGCGATTAAAATTAACCGCGCTAAATTTAGGCTAGGCTCTTAGCCTGGGACAAAATTTAAAGATTAAGGAGTAAAAATGGGTAAAACGGCCTTGGTCGCGGGTGCCACCGGAGCGATCGGACGCGAGATCGTGCGCGGGCTTTGCGAGGATGAAAACTACGATAAAATCATCGTTTGGGCGCGTAGGGAGTTAAAATTTAGCCACGAAAAGCTAGAGACGCAGATCGTAAATTTTAGCGATGTAAAAAACATGCCGCCGCGCGAGATAGACGAGATATTTTGCGCGCTGGGCACGACGATGAAGCAAGCCGGCAGTCGCGGGCAGTTTTATAAAGTAGACGTGAACTACCCCCTAAATATCGCAAAATGGGGCATCGCATCAGGCGCGCGCCGTTTCGCGCTCATCTCCGCCTACGGTGCGGACGAGCGGTCGAGATTTTTTTATCTGCGCGCAAAGGGCAAGGCGGAGAAAAAGATCGCCGCACTGGGTTTTAAAAGCTTGCAAATCGCGCGACTGCCTGCGATAAAAAGCGAGCGCGAGCAGGTGCGTATGGGCGAGCTCTTTACGATTTGGCTGTTTGGGCTTTTGCCGAAGTTTATCTTAACGAACTACCGCCCGATGAGCGCGAAAGATATCGCGGCTGCCGTCATCGCCGCCGCGCAGACGGAGGCTAAAGGCGTGCAAATTTATCATCCCAGAGAGTTTATTTAGAAGCAAAAAGCGTAAAGGCGATTTTGGCTTTAAGCTTTTAAAAACGCCGAAAAATGCGTCCGCTATTTTAAAATAAAAAATCGGCCGAATTTTTAAGGCGTGCGGCTTTATTTAAATTTGACCCTTGAGCGCGGTTTGGCTATTTGCTCGGTCGCAGCCAAAAGTCGGGTGCGTCAAAAGAGGCTCGTGTTTATGTTTTGCTATTTACCTGACTGCGGCCAAAAGCGTCGCTAGGACGACTTTTTGCGCCGCAATCCGCCTAACAGGTAGCGCGAGCCTGCACGCAGTTTTGCTTTGCTCGCGCAAAAATCAAAATGCCTACTTAAAGACTATGCCGGATGCGGTAAAATCCATTTGCTCCGGTTCTACGTTTAGTAACGATTTAAAAACCAGCCTGCCTACGGCTTTTAGCTCCGCCTCATGCGCCGGATTTGGATGCTGCTGTAGCTCCTGCTGCATCGCCATCAGCAAAAACCCAAGCCCCATAGATATCTGATACGAGTTCATCATTTCCGTAGCTTTTCCCTCAAACAGCTCCGGTTTTTTGCGCAAAAACTCAGCGATCTGCAAAAATGCGGGCTTTACGGCCTCGTCCGGCATCGGATGATTAAAATACGCCGCGTAAGCGCCTCCTAGCAGCGCCACTATCCCCGTCGCCACGTTTTCTTTGGGTATGCCGTATAGCTGCTCGACGCTGCCGTTTAGCTTATCTATGCCCTCTACTAGCAAGCGCCGCCCCTCGTCTTGCTGCGCGGCGGGGAAAAGCTGCGCTATCTGCTCTATGCCGTCCATATCCAAAAAATGATCTCCAGCTCGCACCAGCGCGCCCGTATAGAGTATATCAGTCTTGATATCTTTGACATAGGCGGAATCATCGGGCGGATTTAAATTTTTCTTCGCCTCATTCATAGCGCGGTTATAGGCATCCTGCCGCAACCACTGCTCGTTAAAATCGATATAATCGATAACATAAAGCGCCTGCGCGCCGCTAAAACACATCGCCAGCCCCAGCGTCGCCGCGCCGACTCGAATCTTGCCTAAAAATTTCATAAAACGCCTCCGAAAATAAAATTTCATGCGACGACGCCGCATTGCCGGTATTATACCTAAAATAACGCGGCTGCGATATTTTTTATTTGATTGCCTCTATTTCGCCGCGCAGACGGAGGCCAAGGGCGTGCAAATTTTTGCTTAAACGCACGGCAGGTAGTCAAATTTCACGCTTAGGCTCAAATTTGACTCCGATAGCAGTCTAAATTTACCGCCTGCTCCGCCCGCAAAATCGGCGCTAAAATTTAATCCCTCGCACGACCTGCGCGCCAAGGCCCGTTTGCATATGCCGCAAAAACATCGCGTGATAAAAGTCCCCCTCGTGCCCCGGCGCGTCGTATGTGGCGACGAGATTTGCTGGCACTAGGACTTTGCGCCTGATGTTTGCTTCGTTTGCGCTAAGTTTTAGGTGCGAGACTAGCTGATAGACGCAAAGGTCGGTGCAGTCGCCCAGCACCACGAAGGTGTCTATGTGCGGATTTTGCGCGATAAACGCGTTAAAATCGGTGCAGTAAGCCGCGCTCAGGGAGTTTTTGCGAAAGATTTTTAGCTCGTGAAAAAACGGCAATTCGCGCAGTTGCGGTATCGTATTTGCGCCCTGGGTGCCTTTGACCGCGTGCGGCGGAAATGCGTCAAATTCCGCACAGTTTGCCTCGTGGCTATCCTCGAGCAGCACGAGATTTCTTGCACCCGCCGCGTAAGCCGCGCTAAAAGTCTGCGCTATACCGTCCGCGATTGCGCCCACTCGTGGGCTAGCTAGCGGGCCAGTGCTGCAAAATCCCTCTATCATATCCACGCTGATAAATGCGGTGTTTGCCGCGTCGCTCGCTAAAAGTTCGCTAAATTTAATCTCCTTTAGCTCCTCAAACCACTTCGCCAAATCCTCTAAGATTTTCGCGTCAAATTTCATTTTCTCTCCTTGTTTTGATTGTTTTTTTGTTCGTTGTTCGGCTCGCCGAAGCTAAAACAGCGAGCCGTCGAACCAGCCTTCAAACCGCGCCGCCCTAAATTTCGCGTTCAAATTTAAACTCCGCCCCAAAGCGTCAAATTTTATCAAATTTACCCGCCTAACCGCGCGTCTTTGCAGGCAAATTTACGCAAAAGCTCTTTGGCTCAAGCTCGATCTCGATACTGCCGCCGTGGGCTTGGACGATCTGTAGGCACAGGTGCAGGCCTAGGCCGTTGCCCTTTAGCTTGCTCGTTTTAAACGGCTCAAAGACCATGGCCTGGTTTTTGATCGGCACGCCGCTATCGGTCACGGCAAATTTATGCTCGCCCTCGCGCTGCTCGTAGTCCACGCGCACCCAGCCGTCATCATCCTCGTTTTCCTCGACCGCATCGATCGCGTTAAATAGCATGTTTTGAAACACCATCGCGAGCAGATCGCGGTCGCCCACATAGGGCAGGTCGGGGAAATTTAGGCTAAATTTGATCTCCTTGCCGTATGTGTAGCACTCTATGGCCGCCTCGCACTCGCCTTTTAGCTCGGCTAGGTTAAACTCGCGCGCGTTTATCGTGAGGCCTTTGGTGAAAAGCAAGGTGGCCTTGATGATGCGCTCGACGCGCCAGATCGCCTTTTGCATCTGCTCAACGACTGGGCGAGTGCGCTCGTCGGCCTTTTTTATCAGCGTGGAGGCTAGCAGCGAGATCGAGCCCACGGGGTTGCGTATCTCGTGGGCTAGGTGGGCGGCGACCTGACCCATCGAGGCTAGGCGCTCGGTGCGCTTTTCGGTCGTTATGTCGGTTGCGGAGATGATTTTTTTGCCCTCTTTTTGGGCGATTTTGATGAGGTAGATTTGGCTCGCGGCGCTTATCTCGCCTTCATTTTGCGGGATAAATTTTAAAATTTGACCCAGTTTTAGGGCTTCTGAGTTTTGTAAAAATATCTCGCCCGCCTCGTCCAAAACCCAGATCGCGTTTGGCAAAATTTCCACGATATCTTTGATGAAGCCTTGCAAACTCGCATAGGACGCCGTTAGGTTTTTGTACTCGCGCTCTATCAGATAGGTTTGCTCGATCAGGCTTTTTAGTCCGTCTTGGACGCTGGTTTTGTCGATCTGAGTCATAAAAGCTCCTCGAAATTTTCTAAATCAAAAAGTAAAATTCGCTCGTTTTTTAGGCGGCGCACTTCGTTGCTAAAGCCGCTTTTGGAAAATAGTGCGACGACGTCCGGCACAAAGCCTAGGCGCTCGCATTTTTTAAGGAGTAAATTTACCACGTTTTTGCAAATTTTATGCTCTTTAAATTTAGCTTCTCCGACGATGATACGTCCGTCTAGGCTCAAAAATATATCTATCTCGATATTTTTCGCCCATAGGCTTCGCACCCGTGCTGGCTGCGCGCCTAGTCTAAACGCCAAAAGCTCGCGGCAAAGCAGCTCAAAGCCAAAGCCCGCGTACGAGTCGAACTCTCGTCTGATAATCTCCATCAGTGCGGCCTTTTCGCCGTTTTTTAAAAGGGCCAAATTTGGCTCGATGAAATAAAACCAAAATCTAGTAAAATTGTCGTTAAAGACCACTTTATCCTGCGCCTTATCGCGCTCGGGCAGCTTTTTGGCTTTTTGATATTTGCTTTTTACGCGCGGTTTTTCCAGCGTCTTTTCGATACTGACTACGCCTGAGTTTATCGCGGCGGCGTAAATTTTTAGGATGAGAGGGCGAGGCAGAAATTTATTTAGAGCGTATTTTTTGCGGTCGTTTTTAGCAAGCTTGCAAAGGGCAAATTTAAGCTCGCTCTCAAAAGGGGCGTCAAAGCTAAATTTGAGCGACAAATCTTCAAATTTATCTAAAATTTCCTTTTCGATCGCCTCGAAAATATCGTAATAATTCGCTTCAAATTTTAGCGCGTCAAAGACTAGATGAAAGTAAATAAGCTGCAAGATATCAAGGTGCTTAAAGCGCGCGTAGCTTGATTTTAAGGCGTATATTTTCGCTCCTTTTTAGCCCATTTTAGCACAACTTTGGTTATAATCTCTTTTTTTATAAGGAAAAATTTTGGTTAGCATCGACGAAATCAGGAAAAATATTATTTTAAAAAAAGGCGTGCGCTACTTTGACTACACGGCCTCGGGCCTAGCCTACGCGCCAATAGAGCGCAAGATCGCAAAATACCTAAAAACCTACGCCAACACGCACTCAGAAAGCGCCTCAAACGCGCTAAAAACGCAAAAACGCTACGAAAAAGCAAGGCAAAGCTTAAAAGACGCGCTGGGGCTTGACGAGCGATTTTATCTGATCTCGGCTGGCTGCGGCGCGACGGGAGCGATAAAGAAATTTCAGGAAATCATGGGGCTTTACCTGCCGCCTATGAGCGCAAACCGCCTAGGCGAAGAGGCGGTAAAAGGCGCAAATTTGCCCCTCGTTATCGTCTCGCCCTACGAGCACCACTCAAACGAGGTTAGCCTGCGCGAGGGGCTGTGCGAGGTCGTGCGCATACCGCTAAGCAAGAGCGGGGAGATAAATTTCGGCAGACTCGATCAACTGCTCAAAATCAACTCAAAGCGCGAGATCATCGGCTCTTTTAGCGCGGCCTCAAACGTCACGGGGATAATCAGCGACTACAAAAAAATCTACGTGATGATGAAACGATACGGCGCGACCGTAGCCTTTGACGCGGCTAGTTTTAGCTCGCACGATAACCTCGACGCCGACTACTTCGACGCGCTATTTCTCTCGCCGCATAAGCTTTTAGGCGGCGTGGGCAGCTGCGGACTGCTCGCGATAAAAAAGGAGCTCGTAAAGTCCGATAAACCGACCTTTGCCGCGGGCGGGACGGTTAGCTACGTGAGCCGTAGCTCGCATTTTTTTGCGCCTAGCGTAGAGCGCACCGAGGAGGGCGGAACCCAGCACGTGATGGGGCTAATACGAGCCTCGCTAGCATACAGACTGCGAAACGAGGTCGGCCTAGACGTCATAAAAAGCCGCGAGGATGAGCTAACAAAGCAGTTTTGCGAGGGGCTGGATAATATCCCCGAGGTCGTGAGCTACTGCCCGCGCGCAGTGCCGAGACTGCCGATTTTCGCGTTTAACGTTAAGGGCGTTTCGCCTTATGATTTTGCCGAAGCACTGAGCGAGGACTACGGCGTGCAGACTCGTGCGGGGTGTGCGTGTGCCGGTCCGTACGGACACGATCTGCTCGGACTAAAAGACGATCAGAAATTTGATCAAAAGCCCGGCTGGGTTCGCGTGAGTCTGCACTACTCGCACACGCCAAAAGACGTCGCATATCTGCTAAAGGCTATCAAAAAAACTATTAAAAAATTTAAAACCAAAAAGGATAAGAAATGAATAAAATTTTAGCCGCAGCCTTGTTTGCTCTTTGCGCCGTTTGCGCGCAGGCAAAGCCGTTTAGTCCCGAGCAGTACGCAAAGGTACTGCGCGAGTACAACTCCGTCGCGGGCGCGAACAACTACTTTGAAAGCGGTAAATTTAAAGAGGAATTTGAGCTTCGCAAAAAATACTGCGATGAGGGTCTAAGAGACGCGTGCGGCGATCTGGGGCTACTCTACGTTACCGGTCTAGGCGCGCCAAGAGATAGCAAAAGAGCCGGCGAACTGCTCGAGTATGCCGCTAAAAACGACGAATTTAAAGCCATATCGCAGTACTACGAAGCCGCACTTGACATAGCTCGCGCGGCGGAAAAGTACCCGGACGATAAGGTCACGCAGCACCTAGGAGCCGAGTTTAAAAACTCGCTGGAGCAGTGCAAGGCGTACAAAGGCGACCGCCACGTGTGCTTCCACGCGCTGGTGATTAGCAGTATGCTGCCAAAGGGCGAGGGCGGCCTGGGGCTATCGCAGGCTGAGTTTGCCAAGGCGTGGGAGGACATAGTCGTGAGCGATGTCGAGCGCAACGGCATGGACGACTCAAAGGTAAACTCGCTGGCAAAGGAGCTAGAAGGACTAGCGGCGCGCTAAATTTGCGGGCGGTTTTGCGTTTGGCACAAATTTGACGCGTCGGCAATTGCTAGGCTTAAATTTGGGTCGATTTTTGGGTAAATTTATCGAGCGGTGCATAATTTACTTTTGCTCAAATTTGACTGCTTTTTACGGATAAATTTAGCTCTCTCCTGATGCCATTTTGCGGCTTGCGAGCTTTTGCCTGGCGGGCCTTACGGCTATCTTTACGGCGTAAATTTGCTAAATTTTGCTAGCGCTCGAGCAAATTCGGTCGTCAGGCTTAGAGTCTCCGCTTATGCTTTTTGCGCGCGGTCAAATTTACGCGCCCGCGCGGGTTTTTGCCTCGCTCAAATTTGATGTATTTTTGTGTCCCGCTCAAATTTGCGCGGCGTTAATTTTTACGAATTTACAAAAACTTTGGAGAAAATTTAGATGCGAGATTCGCGCGAGTTTCAGGTCTTAGCGGGCGAGGTAAAAAACGTGAGATGGAATGCGGCGACGGATGAGTGCGTTTTTGAGATCGCGGGCGCGAAATTTAAAGTTAAAAACCTCAAAGATCGCCTCGTGCCTCGCGAAAACGACCGCCTAGCTATCGCCTATGACGAGCAAAACGAGGTTTGGAATTTTAAAAACTTAACCTCGGGCAAATGGCTCAAAAACTACGCTTGGCGCGCGCATTTTATACTATTTTGGGCGGCGATCTTTGATATCGTTCCCGGTAAAATTTTAGGCGCGATTTTTTCGATACCTATAATTTATTTAAGCAAGTATTTGTCCGAATTTGTAGGCATGGCAGCCTTGTTTGCCTTTGTTGTTTGCCTGTTTTTATCGCTGCCATTTTTGCACATATACTGGAGCGAAAGCAAAAGCTTAAGCGGCACGGTCGAGGCGTATCTGGCTTTGAGAAAATTTTTAAATGAGATGGATTTGTAAAATGGCGTCAAATTCAAGGGGATTTTTGATGAAAACCAAAAACGGTTTAAAACTGCTCGGCGGCCGCGTAAATTCGCTTGAGTGCGTCTATAAAGACAAAAGCGGATTTGATTATAGCTTTAGCTTGGATGGGCAAATTTTAAACGTTCGCTCGCTGCAAAGTCCGCTCTTGCCGGTAAATGACGGGATGAGATGCTAGCGGTTTGCGATAAAAAGGGGCGGATTTTGGGGCTAAAAAACCGCTCTTTAAACTCTGCGGCCTGATACGCCTATGAGCCTAGCCTCTTTTTTGCGGCTCTGTTTCTTGCGCTTTTTGTGCTTTTTGCGCTGTTTGCCGCGGCTTGCGTTTGGGCGATTTTTTCTGGTTTTGACGGACGGCAGCCGCTTTTTAGCACTTTGCTACTTGTTTTTGGTTTCGGCTCTCTTGCTTTTGCTTGGTTTAAATTTCACCGCGAGGCGTCTTTGGGCTTACGCGTTAGATCGATGCTCGGAGCCGCAAAAGAGCCCAAGTCTAGCGGCGAGGTTAGCGGTATGGTGCGCAATCTAGGGATTTTTGAGACGAAAGAGAAAAATTATTTTAGCGTCACGGTCGGCGATACGTTTTTGTGGGGTAGCAGCCCTAAAAAGCGCGCTCTGGAGCTAGCAAACGGCGACGAAGCGAGCGTGAAATACGAAAATTTCAGGGTTTTAGAGATACGAAATCTCAGTAAAAATCTGACGGCGAAAAAGTCGCAAGGCTTTTTTGAGAGG
>ERZ772971.368-NODE-368-length-29358-cov-3.920520_pt1 | contig 29358 bp, 25 predicted proteins | sample MGYA00511943_ERZ772971 | MGnify/ENA primary metagenome ERZ772971 (study PRJEB29015, sample SAMEA2737929) | human oral metagenome | biome: human oral; feature: human-associated habitat; material: dental | place: China | collected 2144 ... | reverse complement strand
TTAGTGATTGGAATTGTGGAAACAATTAATATATAGACAAAAGAAACAGATAGCTTTATATTATGATTGTTTTATTTATCTTAAAGCGTCCCCCTTATTGTCCCCTAAAATAAAAAATCCCACATAACCTACTGTATTATAAGGGATTGTAGTTTTGCATAGCAGAAAGGAAGGGATTCGAACCCTCGATACGGTTACCCGTATACCACCTTTCCAGGGTGGCCTCTTCAACCACTCGAGCACCTTTCTATTAATTTTGCAAATGTATAAAATAATTTTTAATTACAAGACATCTCCCCTCTCAAATTTTTAGAAAACTGCTGGGAAAAACTTCCTGTATATTTAGGATTGTCTATCAGATGCATCGCCTTTGTCAAAGCGCTTTCTATGGTGATATCTCCACCGCTGATGGCATTTATTTTAGAAAAAACATTGCTGTTTTCATACTTTCCTAAACTCACGCCGCCTGATGGACATTGGCTTATGACCACGATATCTATATTTTTATTGCGTATTTTCTGCAAAATTTCCAGCGTTTTAACATCTCCGAAAATCGTTCCCGAACCGAAAACTTGGATAATCAAAACCTTTACAGCATCTATTTTTAGTAAATATTCCAAATCCATCCCTGGGAAAATCCTGCACAAATGCACGCTGGTACTCAGGTGATAATCCACAGAAAACTTTTCATCCTGCTGAGAGCGGAAGAGATAACTTTCTTTAATGTTCAAAAACACGCCTGATTTACCCAAAATAGGATAATTAGGGCTTTGGAAGGCATCAAAGTTTTCCGAACTATACTTTATACTTCTGTTTCCGCGAAGGAGCTGATGCTCAAAATACAATGCCACTTCCTGAATAACTGCCTCATTTTCTTTATACAAACTCGCATAGTAAAGGCTTGTCAGCAGGTTTTCTTTGGCATCTGTGCGCAGGTCTCCTATCGGCAACTGAGAACCTGTCAAAATCACTGGTTTGCGCAGTCCTTTCAGCATAAAACTCAGCGCCGAAGAGGTGTAAGCCATCGTATCTGTGCCGTGCAGAATAAGAAATCCATCGTATTTTTCATACTCAGCCTCTATCACTTCTGCTATCGCTCTCCATTTTTCAGGGCCGATGTCCGAGCTGTCTAATGGCGGCGAAAACGAATGAATGTAAGTATCGCAGTCCAGCAATTTGATTTCGGGTAATTTATCAAAAATCAAATCAAAATCAAAGGGCTTTAGACTTCCCGTATTGTAGTCTTTTTCCATTCCGATGGTGCCGCCTGTGTAGATAATCAGAACTTTTCTTTTCATGGGCTAAATTTAGTCAAATAAATAAATTGATGAAAATAAAATTTCAAAAAAATATGATTTTTTTCTTTGGGGTGGAACTGATTAAGTTTCATCATTATTTTATTAAATCTACAATAATAAACCTAAATTTTTAATGATTTTTAATGAAAATAGATTGTTTGTTGTTGATTTCCTCAGTATTTTAGTTCCTGCATATTGTTTGTTCAAAAATACAAGAGTATTTTAATTAAAACAAACTGTTTGGACTTAATGTAAACATACATTTAGTTAAAACAACTTGTTTGGGCTTAATGTAAATATACATTTAATTAAAACAAACTGTTTGGACTTAATGTAAGCATACATTTAGTTGAAACAACAATGTTTGTCCTTAATGTATAAATACTTTTTATTAAATCACTATTGTTTTTATTAAAAACACAATAAAACGAATTAAATATTACTGAAAGCTAATTTTCATAGAGAAAAACGGCATTGTTTTTTTGCTTCGTTACCGAAAAACGATGTTGAGTTAAAGATAAAAATTCATAATTTTACGCCCATGATTACAAAAGAAACCATAGACAAGATTTTTTCTGCCATTCGTGTGGAGGAAATCGTCGGCGAATATGTCCAGCTGAAAAGAGCAGGCTCTAACTATAAAGGTCTCAGCCCTTTTGTAGATGAGAAAACGCCGAGTTTTATAGTTTCTCCAAGTAAACAGATTTGGAAAGATTTTTCTTCTGGAAAAGGCGGAACGGCGATTTCTTTTTTGATGGAAATCGAAGGGTTTTCCTATCCAGAAGCCCTCCGCTACGCTGCTAAAAAGTACGGAATAGAAATAGAGGAGCTGAAAAAAGACCTCACCGAAGAAGAAAAAAAGGCGCAGACCGACAAGGATTTACTATACAAAATCCACGAAGTAGCGAATGATTTTTTTCAGAACCAGCTTTATGAAACCGAAGAAGGGCGGAATATAGGGCTTTCTTATTTCAAAGAACGCGAACTGAAGCCAGAAACCATCAAGAAATTTCAGCTCGGATACTCCCCAGAACTCAAAAATGCCTTTACGCAATATGCCGTAAGTAAGGGCTATTCCAAAGAAATTTTAGAAAAATCTGGACTTTCCATCTTTTCGGAAAAATCTACGGAAGGAATAGACCGTTTCCGTGAAAGGGTGATTTTCCCTATCCATGGGTTTTCAGGGCGTGTGCTGGGATTTGGCGGCAGGATTTTAAAATCAAATACAAAAACCGCGAAATACCTAAACTCGCCTGAAACGGAGATTTATCATAAATCCAATGTACTATATGGCTTGTTTCAGTCTAAACAAGCCGTTTCGCGCGAAAATATGTGTCTCTTGGTGGAGGGCTACATGGATGTGGTCGCCCTGCATCAGTCGGGAATAGAAAATGTGGTGGCGAGCTCTGGAACTTCCCTGACCACGGAGCAGATAAAGCTGATAAAAAGGCTGACCGAGAATGTTACCATTCTTTTCGATGGCGATGCAGCGGGAATAAAGGCGAGTTTCCGAAGTATAGACATGCTCCTTGCGGAAAGTATGAATATCCGTATTCTGCTGTTTCCAGAGGGACACGACCCAGACAGCTTTGCGAGGGAAAATTCGATGGAGTTTGTTAAAAATTTCATTAAAGAAAATTCAAAAGATTTCATCGATTTTAAAGCTGAAATTCTCCTTAAAGAAGCTGAAAACGACCCAATAAAAAAGGCTGAAGCCATCAGAGATATTGTGAAATCTGTGGCGCATGTGGATAATGGGCTGAAACAGGAAATTTACCTCAAACAGATAGCGACTCAGTTTGGGCTCACGGAAAGAAATCTTTTTGATGAACTTCAGGTTCAAAAACAGATTTTGAAAGGGCAGCCGCAGCCAAAACCAAAACTCGAAATTGTCTCAAAAACGGAGAAAAAGCCTTTTGCAGATTCTGATAAAACGGCGGGATTATTGGTTTTGGAAGAAAAATTGGTGGAGCTGATGCTGAAATACGGCGACAGGATTTTAACCAGAAGAGACTCTGAAAACAATTCCTATCAAACCACTGTGATAGAGGAAATTATCCATCATTTTCAGGAAGATGACTGCGAAATCCTTACGGAAACCAATAGAAAAATCATAGATGAAATTCGGCAGGGCTTGGAGCAGAACGAAATCCGCTCTGGGAATTTCTTTTTTGGGCTGATGGATGAAGATATTTCAGGGAAAATAGCCGATGCTTTGGTGGAAAACTACGAAACCAGCGACTGGAAGAAGTTTAATATTTATTTCCGAACGGAGGATGAAGTGCTGGATAAAGTCGTGAGGGATGTTATCCTTCGCCACAAGAGAGAATATGTGCTGAAACTGATAGAAGATTTGAAAAAAAGTCTGGATGAAACGGAGGAAAAAGCCGAAATTTATGAACAAATCGTCAGACTAAACCAGCTGAAAAGTAAAATAGACCAAAAACTTTTTCGGATTTTGTGACAGATTGGTTACCTTTGGGAATTGGAATAATTTTTGAGAAAAAGGAGATAAAACTATGTTTATAGTATCATTAAACTACAAAAAGGAAATTAGTGAAGTAGAAAAATATTTAAAAGAACATGTGGATTTTTTGGATAAATACTATTTGCTCGGAAAATTCATCTGTTCTGGAAGAAAAAATCCAAGAATGGGAGGGATTATTCTTGTAAATGAAAAAGATAAAGAAATGGTAATCGATATAATGAAAGAAGACCCATTTTATAAAAATGAAATTGCAGAATATGAATTTATAGAGTTTATTCCGACCAAATTTAATGAAAAATTTGCTTATTTTGTAAATAATTAACCTTAAAAAGATTTATATATGGACATAAAGAAAGAATTTAGAGATTTTTCTGTAAAACATTTAGGAAATAATGGGCTGGTAACGGACCAATATATGGGAATGTTCAATCCTACCAACCTTACACCATACATCACCGAAGAAAGAAGGCTGAATGTAGCGCAGATGGATGTTTTCTCAAGATTGATGATGGATAGAATCATCTTTTTGGGAACAGGAATTGATGACCAAGTGGCGAATATCGTGACGGCACAGCTGTTGTTTTTGGAAAGTGCTGACCCGAGCAAGGATATTCAGATTTATATCAATTCGCCTGGTGGAAGTGTTTATGCGGGATTGGGAATTTATGACACGATGCAGATTATCAAACCAGATGTAGCTACGATTTGTACAGGTATGGCGGCTTCTATGGGAGCGGTGCTTTTGGTTGCAGGTGAAAAAGGAAAGCGTTCTGCATTGAAGCATTCCAGAGTGATGATTCACCAGCCGAGCGGTGGTGCACAGGGAGTTGCGAGCGATATGGAAATCAATTTGAGAGAAATGCTTAAATTGAAAAAAGAACTTTATGACATTATTTCCGAGCATTCTGGACAGTCTTACGAATGGGTGGAAAAAGCATCAGACAGAGACTACTGGATGACTTCCACTGAAGCGAAAGAAATGGGAATGGTAGATGAAGTTTTGGAGAAAAAGAAATAAAAAAAAGCCTTTCAATTGAAAGGCTTTTATAATTTTTCCAATTTGGCAAATTTCAAAATCAAGTTCTTTTCGCCTTCTGTGGCAAATTTTATCTTTGCTTTCACATTATTAGGGTCTGTTCCATCCAAAAACAGCACTTCTCCCACTCCGAAACGATTATGCCTTACTCTGTCCCCTACTTCTATATCTTGGGACTGGCTGCTGTCAGGAGTATTTATTTTCGCAGATGAAACAGGAGTCAAATTCCTTTTAATAGGCTGCTCTGGTAATTTTTGTTCATCGGTAGAAAGTTTTTTCTTCGGTTCTTTCTTTTGGAAAGCCCTTGGCATGCTCGGTGTATCATCAAAAATACTAGATGACAGCCCAGAGCGATTGATCCCCCTGTTTTCTACCATAGGATTGATAAAATCCAAATAATCTGTATCCACCTCGCTGAGAAAACGGCTCGGTTCTGAATCTGTAATTTTTCCCCACTGAAAACGCGAAACAGCATAAGAGAAAAACGCCTGTTTTTCGGCTCTTGTAAGGGCTACATAGAACAGCCTGCGCTCCTCTTCCAGCTCCTCACGGGAGTTAGAACTCATAAAACTAGGGAATAGACCTTCTTCCAGCCCTACGATGTAGACAATAGGAAATTCCAGCCCTTTGGATAGGTGTATCGTCATCAGAGAGACTTTATCGCCTTCCTCATCATTCTCCTGTGTATCAGCTGATAAGGCTATATTTTCAAGGAAATTAGACAAACTTGGGTCACCATCTTCCAGCTGCTGCTGTTCATCTATAAAACCCTGCATGGAGTTCATCAATTCCTGAATATTTTCTACTCGCGAGATGCCTTCCGGTGTCTGGTCTTCTTTCAAAGATTTTATCAAACCACTCTTTTTAGCCACTTCCATCGCTACTTGATAGACATTTTCTGTTTTCAGCATCACTTGGAAAGCCTTTATCATCTGCCAAAAATCATTCAGTTTCGTTAAGGCCGAATTATTTAGCCCTAAATTCGGTGCATGAAACGGCAGAGCATCCAGCACATTAGCAATAGACTGCCCTATCGAGTCGGCATAAACAATGAGTTTATTCTGCGTCGTCTCTCCTATCCCACGCATTGGATAATTGATAATTCTAAGCAAAGCTTCTGAATCATTTTCATTAACCAAAAGTCTGAGATACGCCAGCAAATCCTTTATTTCTTTTCTTTGATAAAAAGACAGCCCGCCATACACTCGGTAAGGAATATTTTTCCTCCTCAAAGCATCTTCGAAGGCTCTGGTCTGGGAGTTTGTACGATACAGAATCGCAAAATCATTAAATTTTTTCTGATTAAAATTATGCTGTTCCCAGATATTTCCCGCCACAAAATTCGCCTCATCTGCATCAGATAGAGAGCGGTAGACTTTTATCTTTTCTCCGATTTCGTTATCACTAAATACATTTTTCTCAAACTGATTTATATTTTTGGAAATCAAATCATTAGCTGCATTTACGATATTCTGTGTAGAACGGTAATTCTGCTCCAATGAAACGATTTTCGCATCGGGATAATCCTTTTTAAAATTCAAAATATTCTGAATATTAGCCCCACGGAAAGAGTAGATAGACTGCGCATCATCCCCCACCACACATATATTTTCAAATTTAGAAGCTAAAGCCTTCACTATCAGATACTGAGAATGGTTCGTATCCTGATACTCATCCACCAAAATATACCGAAATCTATCCTGATATTTCGCTAAAACCTCTGGAAACCTCGTAAGTAACTCATTCGTTCTCAATAATAAATCATCAAAATCCATCGCCCCATTCTTGAAACAGGTTTCTACATATTTCTGATAAATCTGTCCCATCAGCTTCATATTAGCCCGTTCATCGGCTTCCATCAGCTCTGGATTGTTATAATATGCTTTTACTGTAATCAGATTATTTTTATACTGAGAAATTCTGCCCTGCACTTTCTTTGGTTTGTACAGATCAGAATCTATATTCATCTCTTTCAGGACTTTTTTCAGCACATTGAGAGAGTCTTGGGTATCATAAATAGTAAAATTAGACGGAAAACCGAGATAATGAGCCTCGCTCCTCAAAATCCGAGCAAAAACAGAGTGAAAAGTCCCCATCCAAAGGCTTTTCGCATCGCTGTTTCCTACCACCTTTGCGATACGCTCTTTCATCTCTCGGGCAGCCTTATTAGTAAAGGTAAGCGCCAGAATATTAAAAGGATCTGCTCCATTGGTTATCAGATGTGCTATACGCATTGTAAGAACACGAGTTTTCCCAGATCCTGCTCCAGCAAGCACCATCAGAGGCCCTTGTAGAGTGGTCACAGCTTCATATTGGGCATTATTTAATCCTTTTAGGTAATCCATATTTTTGAACAAATTAAGCCCACAAATTTAGCGAAATTTAATAATTATCTAATTTTTTTATTTTTGTGAAAAATTAAATTATCTTTTGAAAGCGGTCACTCCTTATAATTCTGCCAAAACCAAAAAAGCCCAAATAGAGGAAATGTTTGATAATATCGCGCCTAAATACGATATTTTGAATCGTGTTCTTTCTCTGCGGACAGATATTCTTTGGCGAAATACTTTGGCAAAATGGCTCAAAAAGGATAATCCAGCTCTTGTTTTGGATGTGGCGACAGGAACGGGAGATTTGGCGATTAAAATCCAACAAATGACTGATTGTCAGGTATTAGGATTGGATATTTCTCAACAGATGCTGAATGTAGGGTTTGAGAAAATTAAAAGACTGGGCTTGGCTTCCAAAATATCTTTACAAAAAGGAGATGCTGAAAATTTACCCTTTGAGGACAATAAATTTGATGCTGTAAGCGTTGCTTTTGGTGTAAGGAATTTTGAAAACTTGGAAAAAGGGCTGAAAGAACTCCAGAGAGTAGTGAAAAAAGGCTGCTGTGTGTATATTTTAGAGTTTTCCAAACCCAATGGTTTTTGGGTTCCTTTATATTTATTTTATTTTAAAAATATTCTGCCCATGATAGGAAAACTGATTTCAAAGGATAGCAGGGCTTACACTTATCTCCCTGATTCTGTGAGTGTTTTTCCTTATGGAAAAGAAATGAAGAAAATCCTTCTAAATGCAGGATTTTCTGCTGTAGAATATAAAAATTTAAGTTTTGGGATTGCTGCCATTTATAAGGCAACAAAATAGAAAAATATGAACAAGAAATTATTAAAATCTGCAATTTTAGCATTATTATGCGTTTCATCACTGCTTTCTGCACAGCTCTTTAATACCAGAAATAGGGCTGACAGACTAGAATGGATAGATTTCAAGAAATACAGCTGGGGTTTTTATCTTAATATGAATGATTTTGATTATAATTTTTCTGAAATAGACAAAAACCAAAAAATGGTAACTTCTAAAACCAGCAGCAGTTTTGGTGCGGGACTTATTGGTAGAATGAGACTTAACGAGCATTTGGATCTGAAATTAGAGCCAGGAATGCAGTTTTTAGAAAGAGAATTAATTTTCAAAAGAGCCGAAGTTTTGGCCGCCAATCCGCAGGATATAGAGTCTTTTACATCAAGAAAAATAAAATCTACCTATGTAGATGTGCCATTATTACTGGAATTCCACGGAAATAGATGGTTTAATTCCCGAGTGTATGTCGCAGGAGGAGTCAACTGGCTTATCAATCTGCAGTCTCAAGAAAAAAGCAGAGATGATAACATGAATGGGGTTTTCCGTACTACTACGCACAATCTGGCATGGTCTGCAGAGCTTGGTATTCAGTTTTATTTCTCCAAATTCAAGCTTACCCCGGGCTTCCGAGGGACATTTGTTATCAATAATGAATTGGTACGAGACAATCCTTCCACTCCGGATTATTGGGCAGGGTCTCTGTCGCACCTCAATACAAGGGCTTTTATGTTTATACTGAAATTTGAATAAAACTAAATTTAAAAATAGATTAGCAAAAATCTATTTTTTTTTGTATTTTTGCTCAAAAGTTAGAACAATCTTTTGATGAAGCTTACAGAATTAGAAAATAATTTTTCAGAAATTGAGGATAAAATACTAAAAATCAGTGTTAAATACAAGGATTTAAAACAAAAGTATGCTGAATTATTAGAGAAAAATAACCATCTGAAAGCAAAGTATGAAGAGGAGGTAATGAAGAATGAAGAGTTAATAGAAGAGCAAAAAAAAATGAAGCTGGCTTCTGCTATATCGGGAAATCCAGATCATAACAGATTGATGAAAAGCCACATCAATAGATTAATAAAGGAAATTGATGTATGTATAGCGGAACTTCGGAATAGTGGATTGTAATGGAAATGCAGAGAGTAAATATCGTCATCGCTGGAAGGTCTTACCCCCTCAATGTTCCTGTAAATGAGGAAGAAATGCTCAGGAAAGTGGGAAGGCAGATAGAAAGCATGATTAAAGATTTTGAAGCAAATTTGGCTGTAAAAGACAAACAAGATGCCTTGGCTATGTGTGCTTTAAAACTGGGAGCAAATGCAGAAATGGGAGCGGTAAATATAGAAAAAAACATACAATCTTCTAATGTAAGATTAGAGAAAATCAATCAATTATTAGATGATTTAGAGGAAAACCTCTAAGAATTTTTGCCTACAATAGTTCTAACAAAATTAGGTAAACTCAACGCTAAAAAAATACCGGACAAAAGTTTATTCAATGGCGTGCCGTATTTCGCGGATTACAGAGAATAAAAATCAGTCCAAATCGTATTGATTAGGAGTTTACTCTAAATCAAAGGATTATTGTAGGTTTTGTTTTAGAATTAAGGAATAAAAAATTATAAATAAATATTTAATGGACACTATACTTTATATTATTATTGCTGCTGTAGGCGTTGTGATAGGCGTTTTAGTGGGAATTTCGTACTCAAGAAAGTCTACCAACTCCAAAGCAAATTTCATTATAAAAGATGCGAAACAGAATGCAGAAAACATTATCCAAAATGCTAATGTTCAGGCGGAATCCATCAAAAAAGAAAAAATAGTTCAGGCAAAAGAAAAGTTTTTAGAACTAAAATCTGAACATGATGCCAATATCCAGTCCCGCGAGAAAAAAATGCAGGAAGTTGAAAAAAGGATAAAAGACAAAGAATCCAAACTAAATGATGAACTGAGCAAAATTTCTAAACTTGAAAAGGATTTGGATAAGCAACTTGCTGATTATGAGCGAAAACAAGAAATTATTGACAAAAAACAAGCTGAGTTAAACGAAGCTACCGCTCAGAAAATTGAAATTTTAGAAAAAATATCAAGTTATTCTGCCGAAGAAGCCAGAGAAGAATTGGTGGAAACCATGAAAGCAGAAGCCAAAACCAGAGCACAAGCCTATGTTCAGGATATTATAGAAGAGGCAAAAATGAATGCCAAGAACGAGGCGAAAAAAATAGTCATCCAAACAATCCAAAGAATCGGAACAGAACAAGCCATAGAAAATTCTGTATCGGTTTTTAACATAGAATCTGACGAAGTCAAAGGGCGAATTATCGGTAGAGAAGGACGAAATATCAGGGCTTTGGAAGCTGCTACTGGCGTAGAAATTATCGTAGATGATACACCAGAGGCTATTCTATTGTCCTGCTTTGACCCTGTCAGAAGAGAAATTGCAAGATTATCCCTTCACAAATTGGTTACCGACGGACGAATCCACCCCGCAAGGATAGAAGAAGTGGTAGAAAAAACAAGAAAACAAATAGAAGAAGAAATTATAGAAGTGGGTAAGAGAACCATCATAGATTTGGGTATCCATGGGCTTCATCCAGAGTTAGTAAAAGTGGTAGGAAGAATGAAATTCCGTTCTTCTTATGGGCAAAACCTGCTGCAACACTCCCGTGAAGTAGCAAATATAGCCGCTACAATGGCAGCAGAGCTTGGACTTAATGTTAAATTGGCCAAGCGAGCAGGACTTCTCCACGATATTGGTAAAGTTCCTGAAGAAGAATCTGAGCTTCCTCATGCGCTTTTAGGAATGCAGTGGGCAGAAAAATTTGGCGAAAATCCAGAAGTTGTAAATGCCATTGGTGCTCACCACGATGAAATAGAAATGACCTCTCTCCTTTCCCCTATTGTTCAAGTAGCGGATGCTATTTCTGGTGCAAGACCAGGAGCAAGAAGACAGGTTTTAGAGTCTTATATCCAAAGACTGAAAGACTTAGAGGCTGCTGCATTGAGTTTTGATGGTGTTTCTAGTGCGTATGCCATTCAAGCAGGACGGGAACTTAGAGTAATGGTAGAAAGTGTAAAAGTGAATGATGAAAAAGCCCACCAGCTATCATACGATATATCAGAGAAGATTCAAAATGAACTCACCTACCCTGGGCAAGTAAAAGTAACCGTAATCCGCGAAACAAGAGCGGTGAACATTGCAAGATAAAATAAAAACCTCCTTATTTGGAGGTTTTTTTTGATTTATATTTCTAAAATATTTTCTTGATACAAACTATCTACAGACAAGTATCTCTCGCCCGTATCATAATTAATAGTTAATATCACTGCATCTTTTGGGAAATCTTTCAATCGCTGGGCAACTGCAGCCACAGAGGCGCCAGTAGAAATTCCAGCTAAAATACCCTCTTCTTTAGCCAATCTCTGTGAAAATCTAAATGCATCTTCGTTGCTTACCAAAATAGTTCCTTCTAAAATATTAGTATTCAGAACTTTTGGAATAAATCCTGCTCCGATACCTTGTATAGAATGTGGCCCTGGATTTCCACCGCTGATAACGGGTGAAAGTTCCGGCTCTACAGCAAAGGTTTTTAGTTGTGGAAATTTTGTTTTTAAAACTTCCGAAATCCCTGTAATATGTCCGCCTGTCCCCACGCCTGTAATCAGGTAATCAACGCCTTCTGGGAAATCATTCAGAAGTTCTTGCGCCGTTGTATTCCTGTGAATTTCAGGATTGGAAAGGTTTTCAAACTGCTGCGGAATCCATGAGTTTTCTATCTTCTCAGCAAGTTCCTGTGCTTTTTGAATGGCTCCCTTCATCCCTAATTCTCTCGGAGTAAGCACTATTTTTGCTCCATAAGCAGACATTAGTTTTCTTCTCTCCACACTCATACTTTCGGGCATTACCAAAATCAGCTTATAGCCTTTCACAGCAGCAACCATAGCCAACCCTACCCCAGTATTTCCAGATGTAGGCTCTATAATCTGTGTTTCTTTGTTTAATTTTCCCTCCTTTTCAGCAGTTTCTATCATCGCCAAAGCAATCCTGTCTTTAATGCTTCCTCCAGGGTTAAACTTTTCTAATTTAATCCAAACATTATGGTCTGGAAATAACTTGCTTAATCTCACTACGGGTGTTTTCCCGATAGTTTCTAATACATTTGCGTACTTCATTTTATTTATTTTAAATTATTTTTCTAAAAAACAGAAAAAGAGAGACCAAAAAAATATTCAGTCTCTCTTCTTTAATATTATGACAATAAACAATACTAAGCCATCAGAAAAACTGAGTTTATCTGAGACTTACAACACATATTTATATTATTCCTAAACACTTTTGTAATAAATTTTAAGCAAATGTAATAAAATTTTTTTCATTTACAAATTTTATATAGAAAAATTTATCGCTTCTTCTGGGCGTTCTTTACTTCGGATAATGATTTTATCCTTATAATAAACCAAACTGTAAGGGTCTATACTCTCTGTAAGCCAGACATTTCCGCCAATAGTAGAAAATCTGCCTATCACCGTTTCTCCGCCAAGGATAGTAGCTCCAGCATAGATGGTTACATTATCTTCTATCGTAGGGTGTCTTTTGGTATTAGCAATATCTTTGGTAACTGCCAATGCCCCCAAAGTTACATTTTGATAAATTTTTACATGATTTCCAATGGTGGTAGTCTCTCCAATAACAATCCCCGTCCCATGGTCTATAAAAAAAGACTCTCCTATTCTTGCGCCAGGGTGAATGTCTATTCCTGTGCGGCTATGAGCTAGCTCTGTCCATATTCTGGGAAGCAGCGGCACCTTTTGCTGATGCAGATAATGAGCCATGCGATACACAGCAATGGCGTAAAATCCAGGGTAAGATATCATCACCTCCTCTACGCTTGTAGCAGCGGGGTCGCTGTCTAAAATAAACCGAGCATCTTTTTCCAATAATTGATGAATTTTAGGAAGTTCATCAAAGAAAGAATAAACAATCTGCTTTCTTTCATTTTTATCTTGGACTACATCATGGATAATCTGCTGAAATTCTGCTCTGAAAGATTCCAGCCGTTCTTTTATCTTATCCTTGCAGTCGCATCTATGATATTCCAAAAAGAAAATAAACCTAAAAAAATCATCTACAAAATTTTCTATTTTCTTCTTATCCAAGTCATATTGTCTCGCACAATACCCCGCACTAAGGCGGTTTAGAAACTCTTCGTTCATACTGCTTCTTTATTTTCGTTCATGCAAATATAGAGTAATTAATTATTTTTTATAAATATTCCAATCCAAAACAATATTAAACAACCGCTATTTTAGAGAAAATATTTTTTGGTTTTTATAAATATTTTGTAAATTGGCTTCTTTAATAAAAAAATAAAATGACTACAATAGAGAAAATTTCAAAACTTCGTCAGAAGATGCAGGAGAAAGGTATCAATGCATTTATTGTCTTCTCTGCAGACCCACATATGAGTGAATATCTACCCGAAGAATGGCAGGAACGCACTTGGCTTTCAGGCTTTACAGGTTCTGCTGGTTTTTTGGTGGTAACTAATGAAAAAGCGGCTCTTTGGACTGATGGAAGATATTTCGTTCAGGCAGCACAGGAGCTTGAAAATACAGGAATAGAACTGATGAAAGACGGCATAGAGGGCACTCCGAACTATATTGACTGGATAATCTCTCAAACGCCTGAAAATGGAAAAGTAGCCGTAAATGCTCTGGCGACATCTCATCTAAATTGGGAAAGTCTTGAGCAAAAATTGTCTGCAAGAAAAATCCAGCTTGTCAATGAACCTTTATTAAAGGATATTTGGACAGATAGAGGCGAACCTTCTAAAAATGAAATCTTTGTTCATCCTCTGAAATGGGCAGGGCAGTCTGTCGTAGAAAAACTAAACGCCATCCGTGCGAAAATGCAGGAAAATGGCACTTCTCTGCATGTTATTTCAAGTCTTGATGATGTGGCTTGGACACTAAATTTACGAGGAAGCGATGTGGACTGCAACCCTGTATTTCTTGGTTATATCCTCGTGACAGAGGATGGGGAGGCTACGCTCTTTGTAGATGTAGAAAAACTCAATGATGAAGCCAAAAAACAAATGCAAGAGGCTGAAGTAAGCGTAGTTCCTTACGATGAATTTTTCTCTTATTTAGGTCAATTAAAAAATGAAAAAGTTTTAATTTCACCAAATTGTAACCAAGCGGTTTTCAATGCTTTAAAGGATAAAAACACTTTCGTTCTGTCTGCTGTTCCTGGCAATCTGATGAAAGCCATTAAAAACGAAACCGAATTGGAAGGTTTCCGCACGGTGATGGTTCGTGATGGTGTAGCGATGGTGAGATTCCTCCATTGGTTAAAAAACAATGTAGGAAAAGAACCTATGACGGAATATTCCATTGGGAAAAAACTGAGAGATTTCCGTGCTGAGGGCGAAAATTTTGTGGGCGAAAGTTTCGGAAGCATCATCGGTTATAAAGGAAATGGTGCTATCGTGCATTATTCCGCGAAAAGCGAAGGAAGCAAGGAAGTTACCAACGAGGGAAGTGTTCTTGTAGATTCTGGCGGACAATATTTAGAAGGAACTACCGACATTACCAGAACATTGGCTTTGGGTAAAGTATCGGCAGAGTTTGTAAAAGACTGCACTTTGGTTCTGAAAGGGATGATTAACCTTTCTTTGGCTCAGTTCCCAAAAGGCACAAGAGGTGTCCAGCTGGATGCTATCGCTCGTCTTCCGCTTTGGAAAGAAGGCAAAGACTATGCGCACGGAACGGGGCATGGCGTGGGAAGTTTCATGAATGTGCATGAAGGCCCTCAGAATATCCGAAAAGATATGAATCCGCAGGAACTTTTAGCAGGAATGGTGTGTTCTAACGAGCCAGGGTTTTATGTTGAAAATCAATACGGAATCCGCCATGAGAATTTAGTGGCAGTGAAAGAACTGAAAACCACAGAATACGGCACTTTCTATGGTTTTGAAACCCTTACACTTTGTCCGTTTTTCAAAGATGTGATAGATGCGGAACTACTTACCGAACCAGAAAAAGAATGGCTGAACGCCTACCACAAGACCTGCGAGGAGAAATTGGCTCCGCACTTGTCAGGTGAGGTCAAAGAATGGTTCTTGGAGCTGGTAAGTCCGCTGTAATCAATAATTTTATCATCAAATGCACTCTTTTTTGGGTGCATTTTTGTATAAACAGGAGTGTTTTAATTAAAATACACTTGCAGTTTAGTTCAAACAAGTTGCGGGAATTAAAATACACTTGCAGTTTAGTCCAAACAAGTTGCGGGAATTAAAATACACTTGCAGTTTAGTCCAAACAAGTTGTGGGAATTAAAATACAAGTGAAGTTTTGAACAAACAATATGCGCGAATTAAAATGCAATGTAAATTGATAATAAATAACATATTTTATTATCAAATTCATAATTATTTAGGCAAATTATCAATTATTTACTAAAATAAAATTTGATAATCATCATCAAAGCCGCTATTTCTGCTCTATCACTACTGAAATACAATAAAAAAAGCAGCTCAGAGAACTGCTTTTTGTGGTTTTAATATGGTTACCCCAGAGGATACTTTTTGTCGCCAGATTTTTAATCCTTCCGCCTCAAAATTATTTTTAGTCTTTATACAAGATATATTTTGCTCTTATTTTTTGGAAAGCTTCTAGGTCTTTTTTCCATGAATTGCGTATTTCTTGGGCAGATTTACCCGCAACAATCTGTTTTCTCAGCTCATCCGTTCCCGCCAATGTATCAAACCAAAGATTTTTTAAGAAAAATCCTTCTTTTGGGTTTTTATAATTTTTATACGCACGGAGAACCCATTCCAGATTGAGCTCACGAAGGTCTTTATCATATCCGCTGAGATTTTCGCCGAAGCATTCTTGTCCGTTTAGGAACGGATTTTTAGCCCCGAAGCTGGGTTTTGGCGTAAAACGATACGAAGCATTAGTAATCCACGGAGAGCCATAAATCTGGAACGGCAAATCTGTCCCTCTGCCTACAGAAACATTAGTCCCCTCGAAGAAACAAAGACTAGGATACAGATTGACCGCCTTGTCATTCTGGAGATTAGGAGACGGCTTTTCCAATATAGGATAGCGCTTCTGTTTAGAATACCCCTGCATAGGGATGAGGGTATATTTAGCCTTTATTTTATTCTTCAGCCAGCCTTCGCCATTTACCATTTTTCCGTATTCGCCTATGGTAAGGCCATAGACTACCGGTACAGGATGAAGTCCCACGAAACTTGTCCATTTTGGTTTCAAAACAGGGCCATCTATATAGCCGTCATGAGGATTTGGGCGGTCTAGAACGATGACCTCCACGCCGTTTTCCGCAGCCGCTTCCATCACATAGGTAAGCGTAGAAATATAAGTATAAAACCTTACGCCCACATCTTGGAGGTCAAAGAGCACAACCTCAATGTCTTTCATCTGTTCTGCGGTTGGCTTTTTATTTTTGCCGTAGAGGGAAACGATAGGCAGGGCTGTTTTGGCATCTATGCCGTTTTTTATCTGCTCTCCTGCATCGGCTGTCCCGCGGAAACCATGTTCTGGAACGAAGATTTTTTTAATATTTATCCCTTTTTCTTTTAAAAAATCTACAATGCTTATTGTTTTTCCATTCGTTTCGGTGATAAGTCCCGTTTGGTTGGTTACCACTCCTACCCTTCTATTTTTAAGCAGCGGCAGGTATTTTTCTGGCTGGTCTGCTCCAGTTTTGAAGTCATTTTTGGTATTTTGTGCTTTATAATTTTGATTAATTGCAAAAAGCATTAGCACAATTACTACAAAATTTTTACTTTTGGCTTTTAAATTCATAAGTTTTGAAATTTCCGATTTACTTTTCTAAAAAAATTGCATTTTCCAAAGATAATAAAAATAATCTTTCGCAAGTCATTATATTTATCGGCAGGCTTTCGGTGGCTATCGGAGTGATGGTTTCGCTGATTACAATTTCCACTGGATTTGGTTCCAAAGAGGCCATTAAGAATAAAATTGGCGATTTCGGGGGGCATATTTCCGTGAAATCTACTAAATCCAACACTTCTTATAATTCTTCGGTGCTGGATGAAGAAAACTTTAAAATAGAACAGCTGAAACAAATCCCAGAAATAGAAACCGCCCAGTCTTACGCCACGCTAAGCGGCATTCTGCGGAATAAAGAACACTTTGCAGGAATTATTCTGAAAGGTGTAGGAAAAGATTTTGACAAAGAGCGGTTTAAAAAATTCTTGGTAGAAGGAGAAGTTCCCGAATTTACAGAAAACGGCTACAATAATGAAATTATCATTTCCGAAGAAATAGCCAATAACCTCGGACTAAAAGTAAAAGACAGCATCACGGCAGTTTTTTCCAAAGAAGAAGGACAGCCTATTTACAGAAAGTTTGCTGTCAAAGGAATATACAATACGGACATAAGGCTGATAGATGATTTATTCATCATCGGGGATATTAATCATATCCGAAAAATACAAAAAATGGACAAAACTCAGGTAGGCGGCATAGACATCTTTCTAAAAGATTTCAATAAAATAAATGAAGCCTACCCAAAAATAGAAGCCGCCATCGGTTATAAAAACTATGCCGAGAAAGTAACAGACCAGTTTCCGCAGATTTTACAATGGATTAACATTTTTGATACCAACATCTCCGTGATTGTAGGCATTATGCTGGTAGTAGTGGTTATCAACATCATCATGGTGCTCTTTATCCTCATCATAGAAAGGACTAATTCCATCGGAATACTTAAAACCATGGGAGCAACAAACGGGCAGATACGGGCGATATTCATTAACTATACCCTGCTTATCATCGTGCCTGGTCTGGTTTTGGGAAATCTCATCGGTTTAGGGCTGCTTTCATTACAGAAATACTTTGGAATTATCTCCCTGAACCCTAAAGAATACTACATAAGCACTGTTCCTGTGGAGTTTAATATTATCCACATCTTAGGCGTGTCAGCAGGTATCTTGGTAATATCTGCCATATCCCTCATTCTGCCGAGCTACATCATCAGTAGGATATCTCCGGCGCGAACCGTAAGATATGACTAATGCAGGGTTTCATTTATCTTCCTCACTGCTTGTGCCGAGGCTCTGAATTTCTCCTTTTCATCTTCATTCAGCTGTAGAGGGACTATCTCTTCTATCCCATTTCTGCCGATAATGCAGGGTACCCCCAGACAGATGTCCGTTTCGCCGTACTCTCCGCAGAGGAAAGCCGAACAAGGAATCATTTTTCTCTGGTCGTTGATGATGGAATGCACCAATCCTGCCACTGCCGCCCCTGGCGCATACCATGCAGAAGTGCCTAAGAGCTTCACTAAAGTAGCTCCGCCCAGCTTTGTGGCTTCTACAACATGGTTTTGAGTTGCTTCATCTAGAAATTCTGAAACGGAGATGCCATTTCTGGTCGCTTTACTAATGAGCGGGAGCATTCCCGTGTCCGAATGAGCAGCGATAACCATCCCATGCACATCCGAAATAGGGCAGTCCAGCGCTTCGGCGAGGCGGTAGCGAAAGCGTGCCGAATCTAAGGCGCCGCCCAGCCCTATGATTCTATTCCGAGGAAGCCCGAAGCGCTGATGGACAAGGTAAGTCATCGTATCCATAGGGTTGGTAAGGACTATAAAAATAGCGTTGGGCGAGTATTGGAGGGCTTTTTCCGCCACAGAGGTTACAATATCCGCATTCACTCCTATCAGTTCCTCGCGCGTCATGCCTGGTTTTCTGGGAATACCTGAGGTGATGACCACTATCTGCGAGTTTTTGGTCGCACTGAAATCATTAGTAACGCCCGTAACCTTCGTATCAAAGCCCTCTACGGCAGCTGTCTGCATCAGGTCCATAGCTTTACCCTCGGCGAGGCCTTCTTTTATATCCACCAAAATCACCTCACTGGTGAAATTCCTCATTGCAATGTATTCTGCGCAGGTAGCTCCCACTGCACCGGCACCTATTACCGTTATCTTCATTCTTTCTTCTCTTTAAAACAAGCCTGCAAAGATAAAAATTATTCTTAAACCCAACACTCTCCTACCAAAAACTATCTCGGAAATCATTAAAACCATTTCTTAAGAGGCTAAAACTATCTTAGAAATAATTAAAACCATCTCCGAAGGGACTAAAACTATTTTAAAACTAATTAAAACTATTTTAGAGCTAATTAAAACTATTTCAAAGATACATGATAACTATTTCAGATATAGATAAAACTATCTTTTAGGTGATTATAACTATCTCGGAAATAGTTTTTGGTATAAAATTGATAATCAAAACCATATTTTATTACGAAAAATGCAATAGGGTATTATTTAAAAATATCTTAATCCCTGCTAAAATTATCTTTGAAATAAAAAAAACTCCCATAGAGATACCTAAAACTATTTTGGAAATAGATATTGGTCTTATTTTTAGACTTTTATCTTGTTTTTATCAAAATAAAATAATACCTTTCGCTAAAATTTTTCACTGAAGTTTAATTTTAAATAAAAAAAAGATTATGGCATCGGAAAATTTACTGAGCATAGAGCTCAACGCACAAGAACTACAGCAGATAGACAGGGCATTATCTGACTTGGAGATGGTTACCCAGAACAAATTTATCAATCTAACGCCCGATGAACGCAAAGAATACAGCCGTATAGGGCATAAAACGGAAGACTGGATAGTACGGGTAAAAAACTATATGGAACAATATCCAGAACTGGTGATGAAACATATAGATACGACGGAATTTTATAAAGATTTTGAGGTAAGACAGGCTCTTTTACCGAGGTTAAGAAGACTTAATGCTATTTTCAACAGATTTGAAGACACTGCAATGCTCATCGGGTCTGATTTATACCACAGCGGAATAGTTTTCTATAGAGGAGCGAAGGTGGCAGCACAGACCAATGCTCCTAATGCCCAGACAGTCTATGCTGATCTGCAGAAACAGTTCCCTGGAAGAACCAGCAAGTCCAAAAAAAATGAAGAAAATAATCCTAAAACAGATAACAACACCCCTGAAACAGAAAAATAAGTACAAATAACCAGCAGAGAGGCAGCCAAAACTGCCTCTTTCTTTTTTAAAACTATTCCCGAAGTGAATAAAATTGTCTCGGAGATAATTAAAACTATTTCTAAAGCAGCTGAAACTATCTTGGAGAAGCAAAAAAGAAAGGGAAAGTAAAAACTCTCCCTTTTCTAACTAATAAAAATCACATATTATGAATAAGAACATTTATTTCTTCTTGATGATGTTCAGTAAATCGGTCTCTATCGAGCCGCTCTGTGTCATTTCTATGATTCTGCCCGCTTCCTTGCCGTATTTTTTCACGATGATGGTAGGCACTCTGCGGATGTTGTAGGGTACATCCTCCCCGTTAGGTGTTTCTATCTTCCTATTTACCGCAATTAGGGTAAGTTTCTCTTCTGGAAACTTTGCTGCATCCAGCACTTTTATCAGTCTTGGAAGTTCGCGGTGGGTATCTCCGCACCAAGTCCCAAAGAAAACGGTGATATGGCAGGTATTTAGGTTGTTTTTTTTCAGTTCTTTCAGCACCTGTGGGTCGTATTCATAGCTGTTGTATTCCTCATCAAACCAAGAGTTGAAAGGCTCCTGTCTCAGCTGGCTTTTAGTCTGTCTTCCCAGCAGCATTTTGCCATATTTTTCTGTCTCTACGCTTCGGTTATAGATTTCTTTCTCCTTATAGCAGGCTACGGAGGAGCAAAAAGCGAGTAAAACAAGGCTGTATTGTGCTATTTTTTTCATACTGAAAAATTTATAGATGCAAATATACACAAATATACAGAAAAAAGATACATACAGGCGGTATCTTTCTTCTTTTTTGATGCTAAATTTAGTTTTCTATGATATTTACTTTGATTAGAGGTTCAGATTTTCTGATGAGTTTTAGTGAATCGGCACTTAGATTTCTCAGCAGAAGTTCTTTATCCTGTGCGGAGTATTTTGCAGTGACTTTGTTAAGAGACTGCAGGGCACTCATATCTTTTACATTGCACTGCGAGAGGTCTAAAATTACATGTTTTGGGTCATTTTTGATATCCAAAAGCTGTTCAAAAGAACTTACAGACCCGAAGAATAATGGCCCGTCCAAGAAATAAACCTTTTTGTTTTCGTTAGTTTCCGTAGAGGCAGACATTTTATTGGCTTTTTGCCAAGTAAAATTAAGCGCCGAGATGATGATGCCTATCAAAACCGCTACGGCAAGGTTGTGCGAAAAGATGGTAACGAAAGTTACGATAACCATTACCCATACATCGGTTTTTGGCATCTTGTTGATGATTTTAAAGCTGGACCATTTGAAGGTTAAAAACGCCACAACCATCATTACCCCTGTAAGGGCAGCCATTGGAATTTTCTCAATAATAGGAGCAGCCACCAAAACGATGAGAATGATAGTCACCGCAGCTACTACTCCTGCGATACGGCTTCTTGCCCCAGCATTTAGATTTACTAAGGTCTGCGCAATCATAGGGCAACCTCCCATTCCATTGAAAAAGCCGTTCAGGATATTAGATGCTCCTTGGGCTAAAGACTCTCGTGAGCCGTTTCCTTTGGTTTCAGTGATTTCATCCACTAAATTAAGCGTCAGAAGCCCCTCTGTAAGCCCCACCGCAGCCACTACCGCACCATAAGGGAGGATAATCATAAAAGTCTCCCAAGTGAAAGGTATATTTGGGATATGAAAAGGCGGCAGAGAACCGCTGATAGGCGAAATATCGCCCACGGTTTTGGTCTCAATTCCGAAAATAAGAACCACCGCAAAGACTACAATAATCGCCATGAGAGAGGAAGGCACCGCTTTGGAAATTTTAGGGAAGAAATAGGTAATTAAAATAGTAAGAGCGACCAATCCTGCCATTATAAACATAGGAGTGCCTGTCATCCACTGCATTTCTCCTCCCACATTCACCTGAAACTGCTGCAGCTGGGCAGAAAAAATGATAAATGCAAGTCCGTTTACAAAACCATACATCACAGATTCTGGTACGAGGCAGATGTATTTAGCCCATTTGAAAATTCCCACCAGAATCTGGATAACTCCCGCTAATGCCACCGCAGCAAAAGCATATTCTAAGCTGTAGGATTTTATCAAAGCGATGAGCGTAACCACCGTAGCACCAGCCCCACCGGAGATAAGACCTGGTCTTCCCCCGAACATAGCTGCCACCAGCCCCGCAATGAATGCCGCATAAAGCCCAGAAAGCGGCGGAAAACCAGCCAAAATAGCAAAGGAAAGGGATTCGGGAATCATGGTCATCGCTACAGTGAGGCCAGCTAAGATTTCCACGCGCCAGTTAATCTTCTCATCAAGGTTGAAAAATTGTAATATCTTGTTCATAACATTTAATTTTATAATAAAATGCAAAAATATAGAATCGACGGGAATAAAAAGGACAACAGGAATATGAAAAATCTCATTTACTGATACAAAATTAAATTTATAAGTGCCTCATTAGAAAAATTAAATAAGAAATCTTATCTTTGTCGTTCGTAATAAAATATTATGGCAGAATATAAATTATTATTACCTTCCATGGGAGAAGGTGTGATGGAGGCCACTGTAATAGAATGGCTTTTTAAGGAAGGCGATTTTGTAGCGGAGGATGACAGCGTAGTGGAAATCGCTACAGATAAGGTAGATTCTGATGTGCCTACGCCTGTTTCTGGTAAGATTTTGAAGATTTTAGTGCAAAAAGATGGGATTGCCAAAGTAGGCGAACCTATTGCAATATTAGAAATAGAAGGAACTTCTGCAGAGCCAGCAGTTCAGCCCGAACCAACACCGCAGGAAGAAAGCAAAATAGAAGAAAATGTAATCCAAGAATTAGAAAAACCTGTCACTTCGGCAGTTTCTACTTCTATCAATGTAGATGGGCTTTATCTTTCGCCTTTGGTAAAATCCATTATTCAAGAAGAAAAAATCACTGAAACAGAGCTGAAGCAGATAAAAGGCAGCGGCTTGGAAGGTAGAATTACCAAAGAGGATATTTTAGGTTTCCTTAGCAATAGAGGAAAAACTCAAGAAACAGCAGCTGTAAGACCTGAAACGCCGGCATCTATTAGCACTCCTGCCCCTGTAATCCCTGCAGCAGATGGAGACGAAATAATAGAAATGGACAGAATGCGGAAGATTATAGCAGAGAATATGCTCCGAAGCAAGCAGGTTTCTCCGCATGTAACTTCTTTCATAGAGAGCGATGTAACGAATATTGTAAACTGGCGAACCAAAAACAAATCTGCCTTTGAGAAAAGGGAGGGAGAGAAACTTACCTATATGCCTATTTTCGTGAGGGCAGTGGTAAAAGCCATCCAAGACTTCCCTATGATAAATGTTTCCATAGATGGAGATAAGATTATCAAGAAAAGAAACATCAATATAGGTATTGCTACGGCTCTTCCAGATGGTAATTTGATAGTTCCTGTCATCAAAAATGCAGACCAGCTCAGCCTGAGCGGCCTTGCGAAAGCCATCAATTCATTAGTTCAGAAGGCAAGAGATAAAAAACTATCTCCGCAGGATATCCAAGGAGCTACTTATACCATTTCCAATATAGGAACATTCGGCAATCTGATGGGAACCCCTATCATTCTTCAGCCTCAGGTGGCCATTTTGGCTATTGGTGCTATCGTGAAGAAACCTGCCGTGCTGGAAACACCGCAAGGAGATGTGATAGCCATTAGACAGAAGATGTTCATGTCTCATTCCTACGACCACAGAGTGGTGGATGGCTCACTGGGAGGCGGTTTCCTCAAGCGTGTTCATGATTATTTAGAAGAATTTGATATCAATACTGAAATTTAAAATAAAAAATCCTTGAATTCACTTTCAGGGATTTATTTTCGTTTTTATTTTTAGAAGAAAAAACATGGCAAAAACTACCAAAAAGCGCCCTAAAACTACCCAAAAGAAAGATAAAAGCAAATACTTTTTTGTAAGTGTGCTTTCGCTATTCTTTGTATTGAGTATTTTGCTGATAGCCCTTCTCAAAAAGAACCAGATATTATACTACTACGCCCTGTATTTCCATAAATATGAACACAAAACCCTGAAAAATACAGCTCAAGAGGAGAAACGAATAGACAAAATCATCCATCTGTATTCCAATAAGACTTTTGGGATGGATATTTCTCACTATCAGAGGCGGGAAGATATCCTTTGGGACAGCCTTACGATTGCTAAAGGCGCCATTCCGCTCCGCTTTATTATTCTTCGTGCCACTATGGGAAATAGCGCCAAGGACAATCATTTTGACCATTTCTGGCAGAAAGCCAAGCAGCACGGCCTCATACGAGGAGCTTACCATTTCTACCGTCCCGATGAAGACCCTGTACTTCAAGCGCGGTCTTATTTAGATAAAGTTAAACTCCAAAGTGGTGATTTTCTGCCTGTTTTAGATATAGAAAAACTGCCTCGCAGGAAGTCTAAAGAGCAGTATCTTGCCGATGTCAAAACTTGGCTCAGTATCGTGGAGCAGGCCTATGGCAGGAAGCCCATTGTCTATACTTATTATCATTTCTACAAGGATTATCTCCGCGGAAGGTTAGACGGATACCCGCTTTGGCTCGCCAATTACAACGATGTCCCAGCCCCTTCTGATGTAGATGAATGGCAGATGTGGCAGTTTACAGAAAACGGCATTTCCCCAGGGGTAAATGTGAAAGTAGACCTGAACATCTACAACGGCACGGAAGCCCAAATGCAAGAACTTCTTTTGGATTAGCAAAAAAATTTGTTTGTAACTAAAAACTTTTTATATATTTGCACCAGTGTTGTTAGCCCTAATAGGGCGCTCATAGTCATAATAATAAGTTTTTTAATTACTAGCTGCTCGGGTTTTACTCGGGCAGCTTTTGTTTATGTAAATTAATGAAATTTGAGGCAAATAAGCTATCTTGAACCTTTGTTATAAGCATTTATCAGTTCTAATGCATTCATTGTACTATCTGGATTCATGAATTTTGGGCGGAGTTTTCTGTATTCTTTCAAAGTAAAATCAGCCTTATAATAAAGCGTAGAATCAACCTGTTTTGATGGTGTATAACTTTCTGAATACGCATAAACAAAATAGCCATTTTTAGAAGAAAAAACTGGAATTTGGAAGAATTTTCTCGGGTATAGTTTTTTGTTTTTATTGGTTTCCTTTGCTGCTTCTACAAAAAAATCAACTGCATAGTCTGGATAGCCAAATAAATATCCATACCCACGGTAGCGGTCATATATTTTAGCATTTTCTATTGTAGAAACTACCAACTCGGGACTAGAACCATGAACTAAACCAAACTGCCCAAAAAAACTTTTTTTATCTTCTAAAACTTTATTCAGCAGACTTAGCCTAACAGCACTGACCTGTATGGCCAACTTATCTTCTTTGGTTGCTTTATAAGGAATGGCCACAAATTTCACATCAGGAATATTGATTTTATTTAATATAGTTTGTATTTGTTTTAAACTATCTAAATGCCGTAATTTTTCAGCAGGAACAGCATCTTTTTTTCCACTAATACTATCAGTATTAACAACTGGAAGAGAAAGAATTCTTAAAGAACTCATGGGTTTAATATCAGCTAAAATGGTATATAAAGCCTCGTGGTCTAGACCATACTTTAATATTCTATTGATATATTTTTTTTCCTTATTTGTCAATGGTTCTTGTGCCGATTTTTGTGTTTTGCAAGAAAACATAAATGCACCTATCACTGCTGTGAGTATAAATAATTTGTTATATTTTTTCATAATTTTTAATTATACAATCCGATTGTAAAAGCGAAATAATGATTGTTCAATTTTTTTTCTCTTGCCCTATTAGCTAATATATTTTCATACGAAGTTTTAATGTATAATTGTGATTTAGTTTTCTTGAAAAGGTTAAAATTATATTGCACCTCAACCAAATTGGAAAGATAATTTGTCATATTATACAAATGATTAGGATAAGCTATTTTATCTGCTATAAAATTAGCAGAAAAACTCTTATTATTATATACATAACTTTGGTTTAGATTGATTCTATACGCCCCTGAATAACGCACAGACAAACTTCCTTTATCCACCGAAAACCACCGTTTTACACCTATATGAGACAGCAAATTAGAAATCCAGTCCTTACTCTGTGTACTTGGATATCTGTCATACAAATCATAAATATCTATCCCCGCCTGAAAATTCCATCTAGTTTCTTTATATTTACTTTTAATAAATAAATTATAATTGATAGAAAACTGATTTATCTCTCGGCTGTGCTTTTTGGAAAAATAAATCACTTTATACTGCTGGGTAATGTTATCAAGGCGCTGAATAAATTCATAATCAGAAACCCATCGATAGCGGCCATATAAATCAAAAAAATGGTTTATTTTTTCACTCTCTATACTATAGGCTAATCTTATATCATAATTATGATAAGTATATCTTCCCGCTTTAAATGGCGTAGAAACGCCATCGGTAACATCTTCTTTATGGTTTTTATAACTAAAAATCGCTCTTAATTTATGGTTATTTTTGATATCCAATCCTATACTAACTCCACCACCAAAAGTATTTCCCCTATACATCCTAGATAAACTGGTACTGATGATAGGACCATTATAAAGATACTCCCCTATACCTGTCATTTTGTAGATTTCCTGTGGATTTCTATGATTTTCTAAGGACATAGAGAAATCCTGCATATAGCGGTTGTAATATCCATTAAATCCTAACTTAAATTTTGAACCCAGATACAGCATGATACTTGGTGTGAGCTCTATATTTATCGTTTTATCCAGTGGTCTAGGGTCTTTCTGCCTTGCTCCATTTAAAACTTCATATTTAATTCCTATACCTCCTCTCAAATATTCATTAATATACGGAGAGACTATTTTAGTCTGCAAAAAATAATGTTGTTTTCTCCAATCTACTTCGGTCACTGCATCTGTCACCTTGTAGGGATTATCTCTGTATGGATCAGCCATTTCTGTATATCGGCTGGCAATATCATCATGTTTAGAAAAAGAGAATAAGCCATAAAATTTCCAGTTTTTTAGACTTACGAATCTCTCTGACTTTATATTAAATCCTTCTATTTCTTTTGGAGAATATGCATCTCTAAAATGATTTTCTTTTTTAAAATAAGAAATCTCAGAATTACCTATATTGACAGAATCCTTCCTATCTGAAAGGAAAATAGGATTGTCAAAAGAAAGGGTATTATGATGAGATACGGTCTCTATCCACAAGGAATCTGTATAAGCTTGAGCTTCAACAGTCAATGGAAAAAGTATAGGAATTAAATATGATAGTTTTTTCATTTTTTAAGCAAAAATATTGTGAATTTACCAAGATTTTGGTGTGGGTGTATTATTTACCTCAAAATCATTAGTAGAATTATTGGTATCTTGCAGCACCCTGCGCCCATTGATGGTTTGTTTCACTTTTCTTCTCAAAGATGTTCCTGTATAGGCTCTTCCCACGGTGTTCATTCCTGCATCTACATTCACAGGAAGTCGTTTTTTATCAACAGTCGTTGTTGAGTTAGGAACAGCATCCAGTCCATCTATAATATCAGCCTTTGGAACTTTAGCATATTTGCTAGATGAAGTAGAATTAGGTTCCACAAAGGTTTCCAGCTGAGAAGGATTTTCACTTCGAAAAATTACCAATCCTGTTCCCATAACCCCTGGTGTATAATCAAACATTCTTCTCATAGACTCCGTAATATAGACTATATCCATATTAGGAACCTCAGGATTATCTGTATCTGGAGTTGTAGGATTGATGTAGTAATAAACCTCAAAGTCCGCTATTCCTTTTCCTAAATTTACCGGAGATTTAGGGTTTCCGTTAGGATCTGTTTTATGGTTGATGCCATCCGCTGCTATTACTATAGATTCTCCAGGTCTTACAGGATGTTCTGTGCCACTTCCAGGGATTTTAATAACTGTAGCCAAATATACATCTTCTAATCCCTGTGCTATGAAACCATTAGGTCCACTAGCAGGTGAATTGGATTTAGTCGTCCCTAACAATAGACCATCTGCATATAATGTCTCAGAAGAATTATTATAAATTTCTATAAACATATCATAAAAATAATGTGTCCCTCTCGCCCCTGAATAATAATATTCTTTGATAACCCAGTTTCCAACAGGGCTTCCTCCCAACTGAATAGTCTGATTTCCATTAGAAGTTATCTGAATCTGGCTCACACTTGCATGCAAATATGCTTCTTGGGCTATTCCTGCCAAAGCTTCTGATTCGGAAGCTGTAAGATTTTTAGTTACTGAAACTGAATAATTTCCAGGAGCAAGAATGAACTTAGCCAAACCTTCTCCATTAGTTGTTTGTCTTATTTCCTCATTAGTAGAGAGATTTTTCATCACTATTATCGCATTTTCTGCATTAGTAGTGCTATATGTGCTGGGATAAACAATCCTAAATTCATAGTTGTAGGTTGTAGAGCCGAAATTGTCACTCTCATTTCTACAAGAGTTAAAGATTAACACTGTAAACAAAGACAAGATAAATAAAAATTTATTTTTCATAATATAAAAATTTTGAATTGATTATAATTTAATTGATATTTCTGAGCCAAAAAAGAAAGCTATGTTTCTCTTTTCATAGATGGAAGGATACCTCGTTCCAGCTTCCAGAGGCCTATTGTTTATAAAATTATTAGCAAAAAAAGAGAAATTTATTCCATTTCTAAATTCTTTAGTTAGTTTTATATTAAATAACCATAGTGGCTTCCATTTTTCTTTAACATAAGTTGCTTCATTGATATTAAGATAAATATCCGCATCATTTATTGGGTCTACTGCCTGTCTCTGATGTTCCGTAAGATAGACAATGTGTGGGCTGCTTCCTGTCGTATTATACGGAATATAGCCTATTGGACGAGGGTCATAGCCTATATATTTGTTTTGGTCAAACCATGTAGTCTGGGCTGAAAGAGTGATGATAAATCTCAACTCTGGAATATGGTGTATAGCTCTGAGCGTAGTTACAAATCTCTCTTCCTCTGTTCCTCTCCCTGCTGCGAAAACGCCTACACGAGTAGTTGGCCTTCCTCCGATATTTTGCTGTAAAATATATGGGCTGTTGGTTACTGATTTTGTATTAACATAAGCTCCATTCAGATTAAAAGAAGTATTAATAACCCTTATCTTACCCAAATCCAGCTCAAATTCTATTCCTTTATTTATCCTGTCAATGTTGTTAGATGGAGCATAATAAGACACCATATTTGTCTTATTGTTCACTACACTACTTAAAGCAGGTTTCTGCCCAGGTGTTTGGCTGGCAACTGTATAAGCAGGATAATTAGCAAACCTGACAGATTCCAATGTCGTGGACATGCTGTATCCATTTTTAGTTCTCTCATGATA
>ERZ772971.367-NODE-367-length-29362-cov-5.507012_pt1 | contig 29362 bp, 24 predicted proteins | sample MGYA00511943_ERZ772971 | MGnify/ENA primary metagenome ERZ772971 (study PRJEB29015, sample SAMEA2737929) | human oral metagenome | biome: human oral; feature: human-associated habitat; material: dental | place: China | collected 2144 ... | reverse complement strand
CCACCGACCTCAGTCTTATCAGGACTGCGCTCTAACCTACTGAGCTATAGGCCCAACCGGCACCCTTGCGGGCACTCGGATATAGTACACAGCACAGGGCCATCCAGCAAAATCGAGAGTTCGTGACGTCGAACACGACGAGTTTTCGCCGCTCTCACAGGAGGGAATGAGCGCGTCGTGGCAACGATCCTTGACTACGTTCGCCAGGCTCACTCGCCACTTCAGGCGGACCTCTCCCCCGCCGACGCCCTCGCCCTGACCTGCCTGGTCTACGTGGATTTCCACGCGCTGCCCGGGCCTCGTTCCCCGCGCGGCTGCCTGCTCCGGGAGGTCGCCCAGGCCTCGTCCATCCCTTCCCTGTATCGCTCTTCATCGCCAACACACAAGGATCGTCCGCTCCTTGAAGCGGCCGGCTCCAGCGCACGATTCGAGGGCCTGCGCGTGTGCGATGCCGTCACTCGGTTGGGGACGCGCCCGCTCGCTCAGTTCGGCGCCGTCACCTTCATCGACGAGTCCGAGGCCACCTACGTGGTCTTCCGCGGCACGGACGCGAGCGCGGTCGGGTGGGCGGAGGATGCCCGATTTGGCCTTGATTATCCGACGGATTCGCAGCAGTGGGCCGCCAACTACCTGGCGTATGCGGCGTCGCACGCGACAGGGCCGGTCGTGGTGCTCGGTCACTCGAAGGGCGCCAATTGTGCGCTCTATGCGGCGGCGGCTACCACTCCCCCGGCGCTTTCTCTCGTGCATGCCTTCGATCCCGTTGGTTTCCCTGCCGCTGCTATCGACGACGGATTTTTCGACGGCATCAACGAGCGCATGCGTATCTACGTGACGGCGGGCTCGTGGGTGAGCCCACTGCTCCCCCTGCCCGCGCCGACGACGGTCGTAGCATCTGGGTGGCCTGGTCCTTTGAGCCATAACCCCTATGCGTGGTGCCTGGAAGGCGCCTCCTTGGAGCTGGATGGGCGTAAGCCATCACGGTCTGGCCGCGTGTTGCGGAGTGTTCTTCGCGCATTTCTTCGGACCCGCCCGACCCGGATTGGCGCAATTGAGCGAACAGACCTCACGGGTCGCAGGATCCGTTGTTGCGCACGTTAACCCGCAAATACGAGCCTGGGCAGCCCTGCCCACACTCCAAATAGCGGGTTCACGTACGACATAGCGGGTTTATGTGCGTATCAAGGGGACAACCCATATATTCAGGGGCCCACATGCGCGCAACAGACCATACCGGGTGCTGTTGTGCCCAAATCGCAGACCACCGCGCCCATAACACCCCATTTTCAACGTATGTCACCGAAGTGGTCTGCGATTTCGGCGCCGCACCGCCCCAAGCTGCGACCTCATCGCCAGCAATCGGGGAATGACGCCATCCAAGCCTCCGACACGCCGACGACACGCCGACGACACGCCGCCAAAGAGCTCCGCATGGCGCAAAACCCCCACCGGTCTGGAGGCTGCCGTATCGCCTACAAGAACGGCACAGTATCGGTTGGCGCGACAAAACTCGCCCAACAACAACCGCGCCGGGCCGCTTCGGTACAAAACTCTCCCTGCTCACCCGAAATGGCCCAATTTGGCGCAGTCTACGCATGCGGGGCGAGTTTTGTACCGCTTTCACCACCAAGAACCCAAGCAGGGAGAATTTTGTACCGAACACAAGGCAGAGTTGAGGCTAGCCACGACACCACAACAGGCACCACAAGTGCGGAAGGAACCGGAGCAACCACAGGAACCCGCCGCATGACGGGCGGCCGGACCCTCCGGCACCCGGAACACCTGCAGCACCCGGAACACCCGTGGGGCCACACAGCACAGCACAGCACAGCACAGCTGGGTATAGCAAAAGGGGCCGGCGCCAGCCGACCCCTTGCGCGAGTGCCCTCACTCGTCCATGAGGGACACCTTGACGCCGCCCACCAGAGAGGCGACGACGTTGTAGAGCATGGCTCCCAGCGTCGACAGGGCGGTGAGCAGGATGACGTTGATGACGGCGACGATGGTCGCGTAGGAGATGACGCGCGGCAGTCGAACGTAGTCGAGCAGGTTCGCGAAGCGGCCGGCGCCGACGGTCTGCAGGAATTCTTCGATCTGGCTGAAGACGTGCATGGCGTCGACCATGAGCCACAGGACGATCGTGGCGACGACCATCGCGATGCCCAGGGCGACGGATAGGAGGAAGGAGACCTTCATGACGGTCCACGCGTCGATGCGCGCGATCGCCAGGTCAACTCGGCGGGGAGCGTCGCTGCGGGCGCTCGAGACGTGGTCGCTCATGGGTTTCCTTCCAGGTCGCACTTCCTATCTGCCAGGCTACCGCATCGCCCGGCCCTGGCGCTGGTTCCGCGCCGCTTTGGAAGCTTGATCACGGGACGAGGCCCCCGCCTCGTCCCGTGATCGCGCGTCAGTTCTCGTCAGCTGCGGTCCCGTCGCCACCTTCGGAGGCCGTGGCCTCGTCGGCGGGGGTGTCGGTTCCCTCCGCACCATCGACAGCGTCGACCGCCTCGAGAGAGTCCTCGACTTCGGTCTCATCGGAATCCTCGTCACCCGAGTCGGAGTTGCGGGTGATCGCGATGATGCGGTCGCCGTCGTCGGGGCGGGCGAAGATGACGCCCATGGTGTTACGGGCGGTGGGTCGCACGTCGGAGGCGTTGACCTGGACGAGCTTGCCGGACTCGGTGATGACCATGACGTCTTCATCGGGTCGTACGACGAGGGCGCCGACGAGGCCGCCGCGTTCGTCGACGAGCTTGCCGACGCGCACGCCGAGGGTGCCGCGCGACTTGGTCGGGTATTCCTCGACGGGGGTGCGCTTGGCGTAGCCGGATTCGGTGACGATCAGCAGGTCGGTGTTCTCGCGCGGGACCTCCATGCTGAGCAGCTCGTCGTCACCGCGGAACTTCATGCCGCGCACGCCGGACGTGGAGCGGCCCATGGAGCGCAGTTGGTCGTCGGTGGCGGTGAAGCGCACGGCCTGGCCGTCGCGGGAGACGAGGATGAGGTCTTCGTCGGCCATGATGGTCTGTGCGGAGACGAGCTCGTCGGGCTTGCCGTCCTCGTCCTCGCGCAGGTTGATGGCGATGATGCCGCCGGAGCGGGGCGAGTTGTACAGGCTCAGCGGGGTCTTCTTGACGAGGCCGCGCTTGGTGGCCAGGACGAGGTAGTCGGCGTCCTCGTAGGTGCGGATCGCGAGGACCTGTGCGATGTGCTCGTCGGGCTGGAAGGCCAGCAGGTTGGCGACGTGCTGGCCCTTGGCGTCGCGACCGCCTTCGGGGATTTCGTAGGCCTTGGCGCGGTAGACGCGGCCGAGGTTGGTGAAGAAGAGCAGCCAGTTGTGCGTGGTGGTGACGAAGAAGTGTTCGACGACGTCGTCGCCGCGCAGTTGGGTGCCGCGCACGCCCTTGCCGCCGCGCTTTTGCGAGCGGTAGTTGTCCGTGCGGGTGCGCTTGGCGAAGCCGTCGCGGGTGATGGTGACGACGACGTCCTCTTCGGGGATGAGGTCTTCCATCGACATTTCCCCGTCGAAGGGGAGGATGCGGGTGCGACGCTCGTCGCCGAACTTGTCGACGATTTCGGACAGTTCGGTGGAGATGATGGCGCGCTGACGTTCGGGCTTGGCGAGGATGTCGTTGAGGTCGTCAACGCGGGCCTTGAGTTCGGCGTGCTCGTCCATGATCTTCTGGCGCTCGAGGGCGGCCAGGCGGCGCAGCTGGAGGGCCAGGATTGCGTCGGCCTGGATGGCGTCCACGTCGAGCAGGTCGATCAGGCCGGCGCGGGCCTCGTCGACGGTGGGGGAGCGGCGGATGAGGGCGATGACCTCGTCGAGGGCGTCGAGGGCCTTGAGGTAGCCTTCGAGGATGTGCAGGCGTTCGAGGGCCTTGCGCAGGCGGAACTTCGTGCGGCGCACGATGACGTCCATCTGGTGGGTGATCCAGTGGCGGATGAAGCCGTCGATCGACAGGGTGCGGGGCACGCCGTCGACGAGCGCGAGCATGTTGGCGGAGAAGTTCTCCTGCAGGCTGGTGCGCTTGTAGAGGTTGTTGAGGACGACCTTGGCGACGGCGTCGCGCTTGAGGACGATGACGAGGCGCTGGCCGGTACGGCCGGAGGTTTCGTCGCGGATGTCGGCGATGCCGCCGATCGCGCCGTCGCGTACGAGCTGGGCGATCTTGTCGGCCAGGTTGTCGGGGTTGACCTGGTAGGGCAGTTCGGTGACGACGAGGCACTGGCGGCCCTGGATTTCTTCGACGCCCACGACGGCGCGCTGCGTGATGGAGCCGCGGCCGGTGCGGTAGGCGTCTTCGATGCCCTTGCGGCCCAGGATGGTGGCGCCGGTGGGGAAGTCGGGTCCGGGGATGAGTGTGAGGAGTGCTTCGAGGAGTTCTTCGCGCGAGGCCTCGGGGTGCTCGAGCGCCCACTGGACGCCGCGCGCGAGTTCGCGCAGGTTGTGGGGCGGGATGCGCGTGGCCATGCCGACGGCGATGCCTTCGGAGCCGTTGGCCAGGAGGTTGGGGAAGCGGGCGGGCAGGATGGTGGGTTCCTGGTTGCGGCCGTCGTAGTTGTCCTGGAAGTCGACGCATTCTTCGTCGATGTCGCGGACCATTTCCATGGCCAGGGGTGCCATCTTGCACTCGGTGTAACGGGGGGCTGCGGGGCCCAGGTTGCCGGGGGTACCGAAGTTACCCTGGCCGGCGACGAGGGGGTAGCGCAGCGACCAGGGCTGCACGAGGCGCGCGAGGGCGTCGTAGATCGCGGCGTCGCCGTGGGGGTGGTAGTTACCCATGACCTCGCCGACGACGCGGGAGGACTTGGAGAACGAGGAGGTGGGGCGGTATCCGCCGTCGTACATGGCGTACAGGACACGACGGTGGACGGGCTTGAGGCCGTCGCGCACGTCGGGCAGGGCACGCCCGACGATGACGCTCATCGCGTAGTCGAGGTAGGAGCGCTGCATCTCCTTTTGCAGGTCGACCTGGCGGATGCGCTCGGTGTCCGAGATGTGCCGCGCGTCAGTAGTCTGCTCGTCGCTCACGTTTTTCCTTACGTTGTTTCTGCTCGATCAGGGCCGCCCGGTACGAGGCCGGGGCTGGGCTGGTCGCAGTTTTGTCAGATGTCGAGGAAGCGCACGTCGGTGGCGTTGCGCTGGATGAAGGTGCGGCGTCGGTCGACGTCGTCGCCCATGAGGATCGTGAAGGTTTCGTCGGCGTCTGCGGCCTCGTCGAGGGTGACCTGCTTGAGGATTCGGTGTTCCGGATCCATGGTGGTCTCCCACAGTTCGTGGTCGTTCATTTCGCCGAGGCCCTTGTAGCGCTGGATGCCACCCTCCTTGGGTAGGCGGCGGTTCGCGGCGGCGCCGGCGGCGAGCAGTTTGTCGCGTTCCTTGTCGGAGTATGCGAATTCATGCTCGGCGTTGGTCCACTTGATGCGGTACAGCGGGGGCATCGCGATGAAGGTGTGGCCGCCCTCGATGAGGGGGCGCATGTAGCGGAAGAGGAGGGTCAGCAGCAGTGTGGCGATGTGCTGGCCGTCGACGTCGGCGTCTGCCATGATGACGATCTTGCCGTAGCGGAGCTTGGAGATGTCGAAGTCTTCGCCGATGCCGGTGCCGAAGGCGGTGATGAGGGAGCGGATCGTATCCGAGGACAGGGCTCGGTCCAGGCGTGCCTTTTCGACGTTGAGGATCTTGCCGCGGATGGGCAGGATGGCCTGGTGCTCGGGGTCGCGGCCGCCGACGGCGGAGCCGCCTGCGGAGTCACCCTCGACGATGAAGATTTCGCATTTGGAGGGTGTGCGCGAGGAGCAGTCGCGCAGCTTGCCGGGCATGGAGGCGGATTCGAGGACGCCCTTGCGGCGCGTGGCCTCGCGGGCCTTGCGGGCGGCGACGCGGGCGGCCTGGGCGGCCTGGCCCTTGGCGATGATGGCCTTGGCGTCGGCGGGGTGGGCGTCGAACCAGTCGGTGAGCTTGGAATAGACCTGCTGCTGAACAAAGGTGCGGGCCTCGGTGTTGCCGAGCTTGGTCTTCGTCTGGCCTTCGAACTGGGGCTCGGTGAGCTTGATCGAGATGACGGCGGTCAGGCCTTCGCGGACGTCGTCACCGGTGAGGTTGTCGTCCTTGTCGCGGATGATGCCTTTGTCGCGGCCGTAGCGGTTGACGAGGGAGGTGAGCGCGGTGCGGAAGCCCTCCTCGTGCATGCCGCCTTCGGTGGTGTTGATCGTGTTGGCGAAGGTGTGGACGGAGGAGGAGTAGGCGGTGGTCCATTGCATGGCGATTTCCACGCTCATGGTGCCTTCGTCGTTTTCGGCTTCGAAGTCGATGATCTCGTTGTTGATCGTGTCGGACTTCTTGGCGGAATCGAGGTATTCGACGTAGTCGCGCAGGCCGTGTTCGTAGCAGTAGGTGACGGTGCGGTGGCCCTTGGTCTTCTTGTCCGAGGCCTCCTCGCCGCCGGCGATCTCGTCGCCTTCGTCGGTGGCGGACTCGCGCTCGTCGGTCAGGGTGATGCGCAGGCCCTTGTTGAGGAAGGCCATCTGCTGGAAGCGCTGGCGCAGGGTTTCGAAGTCGAATTCGACGGTTTCGAAGATTTCGGGGTCCGGGTAGAAGACCTGCGTGGTGCCGGTTTCGTCGGTTGCTTCGCCGCGTTCGAGGGGGGTGATGGGGGTGCCGCCGTTTGCGAACGACATGCGCCACACGTAGCCCTGGCGGCGGATTTCGGTGTTCACGCGGGTGGAGAGGGCGTTGACGACGGAGATGCCGACGCCGTGCAGGCCGCCGGAGACGGCGTATCCGCCGCCGCCGAACTTGCCGCCGGCGTGGAGGATCGTCATGACGACCTCGACGGTGGGCTTGTGCTCGGTGGGGTGCTCGTCGACGGGGATGCCTCGGCCGTTGTCGACGACCTTGATGCCGCCGTCTGCCTGGATCGTGACCTCGATGTGGTCGGCGTAGCCGGCCAGGGCCTCGTCGACGGAGTTGTCGACGACCTCGTACACCAGATGGTGCAGGCCGCGTTCGCCGGTGGATCCGATGTACATGCCCGGGCGCTTGCGGACGGCTTCCAGGCCCTCGAGGACGGTGATGTCCGATGCGCCGTAGGACTGTTCGCCTTCGGCGGTCTTCTCGTTGTCAGCCACGTGGCTCCCCTCGCATTGCGCGAAAATAGATGTTTAACCTTATAGATTCTACCAAAAGTGGCGCTTGTACCCGGGATTGACAGGCTCGGAGGGTTACTTTACAAACTGTGTGATTGCAACGAAAACTCGACTGTGATGAGTCACATGCCGATTGTGGCTGCGGCTGGGACACACGGGGCCGCCCTCCCGGCTGGGAGGGCGGCCCCGGTGCGTGCGTTCAGGCAGAGCAACCGCCTGCGTTGCGGTCACCGCCGCAGCGCGGCCTGCGCCTGTCGACACAGGCCTGAGAGGGGATCAGATTACTTCGGATCCCACGAGTAGGACGGGATATCATTGTCTGCATCGAACAGGTCAAGGCCGTAGACGACGACGGTCTGCGTGGTGCTCTTGAGCTTATAGCCGAGCACGACCGTCTTGGTCTCACCCACGTTTATCTGCGACAACAACTCCATGGGGTCATAGCCCGGAAGATCTTTCTTAATGAATGTCGCGGATTCCAGGAGCTTATCGTCTTGGAACAGCATGGGCAAGGTGATCAGAGGATTTACTTCCTCGTCCTTGTAGCTTTTGTTAGTGACGGTGTACGTGACGACCACAGTCTGGTCGCCGTCGTCATCTTTGGGACCCAACTCAATGTTCTTGCTTTCCACGTGGATGGCGCCACCGGCGAGGTCGGCGACATAGTGGTCTTGGGATCCGCTGTTCCCCTTCGACGAGCTCGAGCCCTTGTTACCGTTCGACGATCCCGAACCCTTGTTACCGTTCGACGATCCCGAACCTGAATCACTCGTGGAGGACGAGGAGGGATCAGAGGAGGGGTCCGAGGCACTCGTGGAACCGGAGCCGAACAGGCCCCAGACGACGAGGCCGCCGATCATGAGGAGGACGACGACGCCCGCGACGACGCCGACGATGAGGGGGGTCTTCGACTTCTTCTGGGGAGCGCCCATCGGTGTTCCAGGCTGCCCATAGCCCTGCGGGTAGCCGCCTTGGTTCTGCATACCGTAGGCGTTGCCGCCTTGGCCACCGTAGGGATTTGCGTTGCTCTGCCCGCCATAGGGGTTCTGCGTGTTTGCAGCGCCGTACGGGTTGGATGCGTCCTGCCCGTAGCCCTGCTGGGGCTGGGCGCCATACTGGCCGTTCCCGTAGCCCTGCTGTTGGGGTTGCCCGCCGTAGGCGCCCTGGCCGTAGCCCTGCTGCCCCTGGGGGTTGTTTCCCCACCCGTTACCGCCCTGTTGCGCGTACGGATTGCTCATTGTTACTCCTCATCAAATTCGCACTAGTGTGCGGGATTCAGTTGAAGACTAACAAAATCTGGCCACGTGGGGGAGTCCCCCGCTCATTTTCTCGACTAGTGGCCTACCCGTAGTCGGCGCGCGGACCACGCCCCCGCACCACGTAGGGGCCTTTCTTCCACGACGGGGCGACGGGCCCGAGGATGATGACCTGTTCGACGATGCCCGAGCCGACCTCCTCGGCGATGCGGCGCTCGATGGTGGGCAGCAGGAGCTGGAGCTGTTTCGCCCAGGCGGTGGAGTCGGTGCGCACGACGAGGCGGTGGCCTTCGAAGGTCTCGATGTGGGCGTGTTCGGCGACCTGTGGGCCGACGATGGCACGCCATTTCGCCATGATCGAGCCCATTTTCGTGGGGGTGTCCCATTCGCGGATTTTGATCGTGCGCGCCAGGATCGCGCCCAGGGAGTTGGCCCGGCGGTAGCGCGGGCGCATGGCGGCCATGCCGGGGGCGCGGCTCCACGAGGCGCCGGTTCCCTCCAGGGCTTGGCGCAGTGCGGCCAGGTCGCCCTCGGGATCCTCGTCGGTGGACGAGGCCGGGGCGCTCACCCCGTTCGCGCGTCCGTAGGCGGCGGCTCGGGCTGCAGCTCGCGCTTGGGCGTCGTCCTCATTGCCCGCGAGGCGTCCGAAGCCGTCGGTTTCGATGGCCGCGTATTCGCTGGTTCCGTCGAGGCTGCGCCGGGGCCGTGTTTCGTCGAGGCCCCACGAGGGCATGGTGGAGCGAGTGTATCCGTGCGTGCGGGCGACGCTCTGGGCTCGTTCGAGAGCGCGGACGACGAACTCGTCGGCTTCCTCGCCGGGCGCGTCGCCGAAGCCCGCGAGCCGGGAATCGTCCAGGTCCGCGCCGGGGAGGTCCGCCTCGGGGGAGTCCGCGTCGGCGCGGTCGTCGCGCTCACTCATGGTCGGCTCCGTCGATGACGGTGCCACGCCGCGGGTCGAGTCGCACGTGCAGGGGGTGGTGGTCGAGGGAGGCGGGCAGGTCGCCGGCAACCGCGCAGGTGACGATGATCTGCTCGGCTTTCGAGGCCAGGGCGGCCAGGCCCGCCCGGCGCGAGGAATCGAGCTCGGCGAAGACGTCGTCGAGGATGAGGATCGGGGTGTCGCCGTCGTCGCTGAGCATTTCGAAGGCACCGAGGCGCAGCGCGAGGGCGACCGACCAGGATTCGCCGTGCGAGGCGTAGCCTTTGACGGGCATTGCGCCGAGGCTGAGGGTGAGGTCGTCGCGGTGCGCGCCCACGAGGTTGACGCCGCGCTCGGTTTCCTTGTCTCGTACCGACGCGAGGGCGGCGAGCATGCGCTGCGTCTGAGCCTCCACGTCGGTGAGGTCGGCGCTGGCCGGGTTGTCGGGGTCTGTGCCGATGATGCGGTCGACCGAGGCGTCGAAGGCGAGGCGCAGGTGGCGCGGGGAGTCGGCGACGTCGTCGTAGGAGCGTGCAGCCGGCTCTTCCAGGCGTGAGGCGATGGACGCGCGCGTGGCCGTGATACGCGCGGAGAGGGCGGCGAACTGCTGGTCCCAGATCTCGAGGGTCGACAGGTCGGGCGAGTGGCCGCGGCGGATCGAGGCCTGGGCGGCCTTCATGAGCGCCGCGCGCTGGCGTGCAACACGATCGAAATCGGAGCGCACGGAGGCGTGGATGGGGGAGAGCTGCGTGGCCAGATCGTCCAGGAACGAGCGGCGCACCGAGGGGTCGCCGCGCACGAGCGAGAGATCCTCGGGCGCGAACACGACAGTGCGCACGATGCCCAGAATCTCGCGGGGTTTGACCTGCGCGCGGTTGATGCGCGCGCGATTGGCCTTGCTGCGCACGATCTCCAGCTCGATGACCTGCTCGCGGCCCGAGGCCACGACCCGCGCGCGGATGACGGCGCCACCCGGGGCGGCCTCGGCCTCGTCGATGGGGATGCGCACGAGCGCACCCTCGGCGCCGACCCTGTGCGACGAGAACGTGGACAGGTAGGCGAGCGCCTCGACGAGGTTCGTCTTTCCCTGGCCGTTCGCACCCACGAGGACCGTAGGGCCCTCGGGTAGCTCGACGACCCCGTGCTTCCAGGAGCGGAAGTCGTCGAGGGCCAGGTGGGAGACGCGCACGTCAGATGCCGAAGCGGATGGGCATCAGCAGGTAGCGGAACTGCGTGACCTCGCCCTCGTCGGCCTTCTTCTGGCCGGTGATGACGGCCGGCTTCGTGGGGTGAGTGAAGCCGAAGCGCACGTAGTCGGTATCCAGGACCTGCAGGCCGTCGATGAGGAACTGCGGGTTGAATGCGGTCGAAATGTCGTCGCCGTGCAGGGTCGCCTCGATGGCCTCGGAGGCCTGGGCGTTGTCGCCCTGACCGGCCTCGAGGACCAGCTGGCCCTCGGTGAAGGCCAGGCGCACGGAGGTCTTGCGCTCGGCGACCAGCGACATACGCTTGACGGCCTCGAGCAGCGCGTGGCGATCGACGACGGCCTGGATCGGCGTGGTCTCGGGGAAGAGGCGACGCACGGCCGGGTAGTCGCCGTCCATGAGGGTCGAGGTGGTGCGCCGACCCTGGGCGGTGAAGCCGATGAGGGACGAGGCGCCGGGCTGGGATTCGCCGGACAGGCCGACCTCGACCTTGGCGCCCGAAGTCATCGACTTGGCGACGTCCTGGAGGATGCGGGCCTTGACCAGGGCGACCTCTTCGATCGAGGGGTTAGCGGGCTCCCAATCCAGCTCACGCATGGCGAGGCGGTAGCGGTCGGTGGCCAGCAGCGTGATCGCCGGGCCGTTGATCTCGATGCGCACACCCGTCAGCAGCGGCAGGGTGTCGTCGCGCGACGCGGCGATCGACACCTGGGAGACGGCCTGGGACAGCGTCGAGGAGTCGATCGCGCCGACGGCGGTGGGCTGCGCGGGCAGCAGCGGGTACTCGTCCAGGGGCATCACCGCGAGCGTGAAGTGCGAGGATCCGCAGACCAGGTTCAGCTTCTGGCCATCGAGCTCGACGGAGACGGGCTTGGAGGGCAGCGACTTGGAGATGTCCGCCAGGAGGCGTCCGGAGACCAGAACCTCGCCGGCCTCGTCGACGGTGGCGGGAATGTGCGAGTTCGCGGAGACCTCGTAGTCGAAGGAGGACAGGGTCAGCTCGTCGCCCTCAGCCTTGATGCGCACGCCGGCCAGGATCGGCGAGGCCGGACGCACCGGGAGCGCGCGGGCGGTCCACGACACGGCTTCGGCCAGAACATCGCGGGCGACGGTGAACTTCATAGCTGCCTCCAAAACACAAAACGGATCGGACACTACTTTACCCACAAGTGTGCGCACGTGGGGCAGGAAATTCGCCTCGCGTGCGCCATCGCGTCGCGTCGGCGTCGCCGTTGTTGTACGGAGGCCTGTGAAAAAATCTTTGTCATTTGATTTTCCTTCCATCATAAGGGTTGTGAGTTCTGTGGAAAACTCCCTTATGCGGCGGAATTTCCATCAAATCACTGTGCTGTCATTCTGGGACGAGGCTGTGGATTCGTCACGCGGTCCTGTGCACGAAGCACATAACAACTTTTTGAGATCCACAGGAGAGTTCTTTTTCTCCACAGCTTGAGCTCGTTCGTCCACCGCCTGTGCACAACTCCTGTGAATTGAGCGCGGGCGCCGACTTTCGTCAGCGCCCGCGCGGCTTTCACGACTCTCTGGCCTTCTGCTTGATGCGGTTTGTAAGCTCCGACACGTGGTTGAAGGTCTCGCGCTTTTCCTTCATGAGCTTGGAGATCTTCTTGTTCGCGTGCATGACGGTCGTGTGGTCGCGACCGAAGGCCTGTCCGATCTTGGGCAGCGACAGGTCGGTGAGCTCGCGGCACAGGTACATGGCTATCTGGCGGGCCTCGACGACGTTGTGACTGCGCTCCGAGGAGCCCATCTGCTCGATCGTCACGCCGAAGTAGACGGCGCACTGGCTCATGATGAGGCTGACGGTGATCTCGTTGTCGTCCGGGTTGGACACGAAGTCCTTGAGCATCATCTGCGCGAGGTTTAAGTCGATGCGCTCCTGGTACAGCGACGCCCACGCGCCGATGCGCACGAGTGCGCCCTCCAGCTCACGGATGTTCGAAGAGATGCGCGAGGCCACGTATTCGAAGACCTCAGGGGTGACCTCGAGGCCCTCGGCGTCCGCCTTCTTATGCAGGATCGCGATGCGGGTCTCCAGGTCCGGCGGCTGGACGTCCACGAGTAGGCCGGAGGAGAAGCGCGAGCGCATGCGGTCCTCGAAGCCCTTGAGCTGTGCCGGGGGCAGGTCCGAGGTCAGCACGATCTGCTTGTTCGCGCTGTGCAGAGCATTAAAGGTATGGAAGAAACCTTCAACCGTCTGCTCCTTGTCGCCGATGAACTGAATGTCATCGATGAGCAGGATGTCGAGCTCGCGGTAGCGGCGGTGGAACGCCTCGACCTGGGAGTTGTCGGTCTTATTGAGGCGAATCGCGTTGATGAACTCGTTCGTGAACTCTTCGGAGTTGACGTAGCGGACCTTCAGGTGGGGCATCATCGACAGCGCGTTGTGGCCGATGGCTTGGAGCAGGTGGGTCTTGCCCAGTCCGGAATCGCCGTAGATAAAGAGGGGATTGAACGCCGTTCCCGGGCTCTCGGAGGCGGCCAGCGCCGCAGCGTGCGCGAAACGGTTCGAGGGGCCGATCACAAAGGTGTCGAAGGTGAACTTTGGGTTCAGGTGCGTCGGGCCCGAGTCGGCGTTCGAGGAGGCCAGGGCGGGGGAGTGGTGCTCCTCGTGCTGCACGTGCTCTTCGTTCAACGAGGCCAGGGCGAGCGCGGGCGCAGCGGGTGCGGGTTCGGGGGTGACCGGTGCGGGCTCTTCCTTTTCTTCCTCTTCGGTGACGACCTCGATGGAGGGATCGACGGTGATTGCGATGCGTACGGTGCGGCCCAGGTGCACGGACAGGGCGGTCGTCAGCTTTGACTGTGCCTTATCTTCAATCCACTGCTTGGTGAAGTCGTTGGGGACGGCGAGCAGGATCGTGCCTTCAATGTCGCCGAGGGGACGTGCGGAGCGCAGCATCGACGTGGCGACGGGCCCCAGTTCGTTCGTGGGGACCGCGTCGAGGGCCGCAGCCCACGCGCGTGTGAGGGAATCCGACTCCACGGCAACCTCCGGTCACAAAAACAGGTGAGTTCCGTCACGACTTATCGGTGATATGCGTGACGCTTGTACATGCATGCAGTGTAGTCCGCGCACATGTTATGCACAGACTGGGGATGAAGCTGTGGAGAACTATCACAGAATCACAACCCTGTAGTTACAACTTTGGGTCCGCATCAGCGTGCGGAAAGCAAAAATACACACAGCCTGTGGATAACTTTCGTCATCCACGTTCTGTGGACGAGTCCAATCCACAGCGATTTGCACAGCTGTGGATACTGTGTGTGACGCGGTGGGTAACGTCGCCGCATTGACGTCCGCTCCCAATCCGCTTAGTCTTGGTCTTTGTTTGCGCCCATTTCGGGCGTGCGTCCCCGCTATCACGCGCGCCGCGTGTCGATAGCCCAACCAATACGAGTGGGAAACCACTCCCCGCCGAGGAGAATTGCCGTGACCACCAAGCGGACCTACCAGCCCAACAACCGTCGTCGTTCGAAGACGCACGGCTTCCGTCTGCGCATGTCGACCCGCGCCGGCCGCGCCATTCTGGCTGCCCGCCGCCGCAAGGGCCGCGCCAAGCTGTCCGCCTGAGACACACCGGTGCTGCCGCGCGCGCACCGCATGGTTGACCCAGCGGATTTCACCGCCGCGATCCGAGAAGGAACGCGAGCAGGAGATCCGCTGGTTGTCGTCCACGTCCGAGCCGACGAGGAACGCAACAGTCGCCTCGTCGGTTTCGTCGTACCCAAGCGGGAAATCAAGCGCGCCAACGGACGCAACCGCGTCAAGCGACAACTGCGCCACCTCATGCGGGACCGAGTTGCCGATCTTCCAGAAGGAGCACGGGTCGTCGTGAGGGCCTCACGCAAGGCCCTCGGCGTCCCCTCCAAGGAACTCGGCGAGCACCTCGACCGCGTCATGGCGCGAGCGTGGCGCAAGTGGGACGCACGATGAGCGTCGCGGGCCGTGCCCTCGGTGCGCTCGTGTCCGCCCCCATCGTCGCCTACCAGCGCTACATCTCCCCGGCCCTCGGCCCCCGGTGTCGATACGCCCCCAGCTGCTCCACCTACGCGCTCCAAGCGGTCCGTATCCACGGGCCCATCAAAGGGATCATCCTCGCCTCCTGGCGGCTCCTGCGATGCAACCCCTTGAGCCACGGGGGAGTAGACCACGTCCCAGAGCGTGGACGCTGGAAGCCCGACCCCTGGATCCCACCCGAGGATTGGGCTGGGCACGACAACTGGGAACGCCCCGCCCCCATGGGACTGGACCCGGAACACGACTTGACCGAGTAACCTGCCACGGCCTCGGGAATATAAGGAACAACGACACAGCGGCGCACCCGCGCCACGGCGAAAGCGAAAACTATGTTCGACGCAATCCTCCACCCCTTCGCGTGGGCGATCTCCTACGTGTGGGTCTGGATCCACGACCTCCTCGTTCTGCTCGGAATGTCCTCCGGCTCCGGCATGGCGTGGGTCCTGTCCATCGTGCTGCTCACCATCCTGGTGCGCATCGCCATCATCCCGCTGTTCCTTAAGCAGATCCGATCCTCGCGCGCCATGCAGGCCATCCAGCCCGAAATGCGCAAGATCCAGGAGAAGTACAAGGGCAAGAAGGACCAGGTCAGCCGTCAGAAGATGATGGAAGAGACCCAGGCCCTCCAGCGCAAGCACAAGGTCTCGCCCTTCGCCTCCTGCCTGCCCATGCTCGTGCAGATGCCCGTCCTCTTCGGCATGTACCGCGCCATCATCGCGGTCTCCTCCATCTCTGCCGGCACCTACACCTACCGCGGCGACTCGACCGACCACCTCGGCCCCCTGACCGCCTCCGTCTCCGAGGAGATCGTCAACTCCACCGTCTTCGGCGTCCCGCTCTCCCACACGCTGCGCGAGTCTTTCGGCCAGCCCAGCGTTGTCGCCGTCTTCGTTGCCGCGATCGTCCTCATGGTCGCCCTGCAGTTCTTCTCCATGCGCCTGTCCTTCTCGCGCAACATGCCCGACATGGGCGACAACCCGATGGCCCAGTCGCAGCGCTCCATGATGTACGTGATGCCGCTGATGTTCATTGTCTCCGGCGCATTCTTCCAGATGGGCGTCGTCATCTACACCGTGACCGCCTCCTTCTGGGCCCTCGCCCAGTCCTTCTGGACCATCAAGGTCATGCCCACCCCCGGCTCCCCCGCCTACGTCGACCTTCTTGCCTCGCGCGAGGCCGACTACCAGGAATGGGCCAAGCCCTACTTCCAGAACTACGACCGTGAGCGCGCCGCCCTCGGCAACAGCGCCACCGACCCGCGCGTCGACGAACTCAACGAGCGCACCCTCGCCGAGGTTCGCTCCAAGGCCAAGAAGCAGCACGTCGCCTCCGACTTCCCCGCCTCCATGACCACCGGCGAAATCGTCACCGTCTACCGCAACCTGGCCACCCAGAAGTGGACGACCCTTCCCGACGAGCAGTGGATGCGCGGCCTCGCTCTCGCCGTCGAAAAGCGCATCGCCAAGCAGGAAGCCTCTGCTCAGCGCGCCGAGCTGCAGAAGCAGGTCCGCGACCGCCGCGCCCTCGAGCGCGAGGGCGCCAAGGCCTCGTCGAAGGACGCCTCCGAGAGCGCCGAGGCCCAGGCCGGTCACGGCTCGCTCAGCGCCGAGGAAATCGAGCGCCGCCGCATCGAGCGCCGAAAGGCCCGCCGCCGCTCCGGAAACAAGCGCTGAGCACCACAGATTCACGGTTCTAGGCCGCCAGCCGGTAACCTGGACACCAGCAAGACCCCATTCCCCACTACGGAGGACACGTCATGAGTGACGACAACGCAGACAAGCTGAACCGCCTCGAAGAAGAAGGCGAGCTCGCCGCCGACTACCTGGAAGAACTGCTCGACATCGCCGACCTCGACGGCGACATCGAAATCGACGTCGAAAACGGCCGCGCCTCGGTCGAAATCGTCGCCGACGACCCCGACGCCCTCGACCGCCTCGTGGGCGAGGACGGCGAGGTCCTGGACGCCCTCCAGGAGCTCACCCGCCTCGCCGTCCAGACCGAGACCGGCGAGCGCTCGCGCCTCATGCTCGACATCGCCGGCTTCCGCGCCGAGCGCAAGGAAGAGCTTCAGGACATCACCCGCGAGGCCATCGCGCGCGTACGTGCCACCGGCGAGGCCGTCAAGCTCGACGCCATGAACCCCTTCGAGCGCAAGGTGTGTCACGACGTGGTCGCCGACGAGGGCCTCACTTCCGAGTCCGAGGGCGCCGAGCCCCACCGCCGCGTCGTCATCCTTCCCGAGGAATCCGACGGTGAGTGAGAACCCGAACGGGACGGGAAGGGGTCGCCAGGTTGGCGACCCCTTCGTCCCAGAAGAGCCCACGCCGGCCGTCCGCGAGTTTTTCGGACCGGCGTTCGCCGAGGTCGCCGAGTACGCGCGCATGCTCGAGGAGGAGGGCGAGATCCGCGGCCTCCTCGGCCCGCGCGACATGGAGCGCATCTGGTCGCGCCACATCGTCAACTCCGCCGCGGTCCTGGACTTCATGCCGCGCAAGGACGGCCGCCAGGTCCTCGACGTCGGCTCCGGCTCCGGCCTTCCCGGCATCGTGATCGCCGCGTGCCGCCCCGAGCTCGACGTGCACCTGGCCGAGCCCATGGCGCGCCGGGTCGAGTGGCTCATGGACGTCGTGGAGGACCTGGGCCTCGACAACGTCACCATTCACCAGGCGCGCGCCGAGGAGCTGCGCGGCAAGGGCAAGGCCGACGTGGTCACCGCCCGCGCCGTGGCGAACATGAGCAAGCTCGTGCGCATGACGTCCAAGCTCATTGCGCCCGGCGGATCGCTCGTGGCCCTCAAGGGCCGTCGCGCTCCGATCGAGGTGGACGAGGCCTCAGCGGAGCTGCGTCGTCATCACCTGCGCGCCGAGATCCACGAGGTGCCCTCCATCATGGAGGATGAATCCACGTATGTGGTGGTCTGTACGCGCATCAAGTAGCGCGTCCCCGAGTGGGGGAGGGGAGCGTCGCGGTGGTTGCTGCGGCGCTTCCCTTATATAGTGATGCAGGACACAATAGTGTGTTATTCTGTCAGATCGATTTGCTTGATTGACGGTTTGTCTGGCTCTTATTGACGGCCGGGAGAATCGATCGTACAGAAGAGTTTTTGCACTGCTATTGCGCATGTCAGTGGGATTGTGTGCACCTCGATGCATCACGGGCCTTTCGTGCTGGAAGTGTGTGCGTCTCCCCGTAAACTAGGGGAAGTATCTAGGAAGGTGTCACGTGAGTACCAACAACACCCCTCTGTCGACTCAGATCGAGCGCAACCTGCGCGACCTCGCCATGCTCGAGCGTGCGACATTCACGCGCCCCGATCACACGCGCATCATCGCCGTTGCGAATCAGAAGGGCGGCGTGGGTAAGACGACGTCTGCTGTGAACATCGCGGCGGGCCTCGCGATGGGCGGACTGTCTGTCCTTGTCGTCGACGCCGACGCTCAGGGTAACGCGTCCAGCGCTCTTGGTGTTCCACACCCGGCCGGTACGCCCTCCACATACGACGTAATCATCGGAGGTGCCAGTGTCGCGGACGTCGTGCAGCCGTGCCCCGACATTGACGGTATTCTCGTCTGCCCGGCCACGATCGACCTGTCTGGCGCCGAGATCGAACTCGTCGACGTCGACCGGCGCGAATATCGCTTGCGCGATGCACTGCGTGAGTACGTCGCCGAGCATCAGGACATAGACATCGTCCTGATCGACTGCCCACCGTCCCTCGGCCTCGTGACACTGAACGTCATGGTGGCCGCTGATGAGGTCATGATCCCGATTCAGGCCGAGTACTACGCACTCGAGGGCCTGAGCCAGCTGTGGAACACCGTCGAGCGCATCGGTGTCGATCTCAACCCAGGCCTGCGCGTGTCGGGCATGCTTCTGACGATGGCGGACAAGCGGACGCGGCTGTCCGAGGAGGTCGAGAGCGAGGTTCGCTCCCACTTCCCCGAGCAGACATTCGAGACTGTCATTCCGCGTTCCGTGCGCATTTCCGAGGCTCCGAGCTACGGCCAGACGGTTATCACGTACGATCCGCGCAACGTTGGTGCGATCGCGTATCGTAAGGCCGCGCTTGAGCTGTGTCAGCGCCTTTCCGCAGCTGGATAGTGGTTGTTTCACGTGAAACATACGGAGTTTTTCGCATGTTTCCGCAGATCGGCACGTATTAGTCAGAGTGTGTGACCATTGGTGCAGCAAAGTGACGAACGACGCTCACTAGGTGATTCCATGGCATTGTTTCACGTGAAACAATGAACCGACGCAATTGAAGGAGTATTGCAATGGCGGATGCATCATCGAAGTCTGAGGGCCGTAAGGCTGCTCGCAAGCATTCCGGTCTTGGCCGGGGTCTTGGGGCCCTGATTCCTCAGGCTAGTGATCAGACGCCACAAGCCGCACCCTCCACCCCGTCCCGTCCTCTGGACGTGTTCTTCCCCGAAGGCAGCTCCGCCGGCAAGAGGGGAGGATCCGCGAAGGATCTTCTCCAGCCCAAGCGTGCCACTGCCTCGTCGAAGAAGAAGCGTCCGAACATGCCGTCCGTCGAGGCGGCAGGTGGACGACGCGCAGGCGGCTCTCGCAGCGGCCTCGGTGGTGGAATCAATGGCTCAGATTCCCATCAGGCTCCGCAGGGTAAGGCGGATGTTACTGTTCCGGTTGGTGCTAGCGATGCACATGCCGATCAGAATGTTTCACGTGAAACATCCACAGACCATGAACTTCTTCCGGTTCCCGGTGCTTCCTTCGCTGAAATTGCGATCGATCAGATCGTTCCCAATACGAAGCAGCCTCGTGAGGTCTTCGATGAGGATGATCTGAAGGAGCTCTCCGCCTCTATCAAGGAGGTGGGTGTTCTTCAGCCCGTCGTCGTTCGTAGTATCCCCGCAACGGGTCGATCCGAGAAGCTTCAGGAGTTCCTCGCCGAGAAACCCGATGCACGCTATGAGCTGATCATGGGTGAGCGCCGCCTGCGTGCCTCCGAGCTCGCCGGCGAAACCACGATTCCGGCAATCATCCGAGAGACCGACGACGGGGATCTTCTCCGTGACGCACTCTTGGAAAACCTCCACCGTGCCCAACTCAACCCGTTGGAAGAAGCGAGCGCATATCAGCAGCTCATGGTGGATTTCGGGGCGACTCAGGAAGAACTCGCCAAGCGAATCGCCCGCTCGCGCCCGCAGATTGCCAACACCCTGCGCCTGCTCAAGCTACCCCCGTCCGTCCAGAAGAAGGTGGCCGCTCAGGTCATCACAGCGGGCCATGCCCGCGCTTTGCTGTCCCTGTCGACGGCAGAGGAGATGGAACGACTGGCTGAGCGAATCGTCGCCGAGGGTCTCTCCGTGCGTACCACCGAAGAGATTGTCCGCCTTGGAAAGGCGAAGGCAACGCCCCGTCCGCGCGCCCGTCAGCAGCGTCCACTGTCGCCGCTGGGTGAGAGCGTCGTGTCGGCCCTGGCCGACGCGTACGATACGCGCGTGACTATCACGGAGGGGCGTAAGAAGGGTCGAATCGTCATCGAATTCGCGGGATCTGATGATCTTCAGCGAATTGCAGACCTTATCCTTCACTGATCAAACTTCATCATTCTTTCCGCAGATCAGGCGCAGTATGTTCTTTATGCGACATTTCCTGCCCTAATCTTTGGTTGAATTTACGCTTAAACTACCTTTAAGGGTCCGCCGTCGGGCCCCCGCAGTACCAGAAGGAGCGAAAGGCATGAACGCCCAAGGCAGTTCGCGCACCGTGCTTTTCGATGTCGGTGGAGTCCTCGTCGACGCCCATCCGGACCCGCACGCTATCGCCGAGTTGTTCGGCGACGACTCACGAGGCCTCACGACGCTCGTCGATCAGGCAATGTGGGCACACCGCGGAGAGTATGACGCGGGCATGTCTGATCGTGAGTTCTGGGATCGTATTGCTGGTGATTGCGGGCAGCCCGAGCCTTCCAGTGCGCTGTTGAAACAGCTTGTCGCGCTCGATGCGTCGCGCATGGCGAAAGCGGACGAAGCGACACTCGGCCTGGTGCGCCAGCTGCGTCGGCAAGCTGTACGTGTCGGCATTTTGTCGAACGCTCCGTATCCGATCGCTAAGGCTATCCGTCGCTCGGAGTGGGGGAGTCTTTTCGACTTCTTTGCGTTCTCTTGCGACCACGGCATCTGTAAGCCATCGCGAGGCATTTATCGTGATGTCCTTGTGCGCCTCGACGTGCCGCATGAGAACGTCGCGTTGATTGATGACCGTCGCGAGAATGTGCGTGCGGCCGAGCTACTCAGCGTCCGTGGCATCGTCTGGAAGGGTGCGGAGGATGCCGAGAAGCGTCTGAAGGAAATTGGTTTTCTTTTCTGAGAGCTTCTCTGTCGACGAGGCGAGCTGTTAGTCGGATCGCTCAGAGCGACACAGAGCCGTACAGAGAACGAAATGTTGCTATATTGCGGCATTGTTGTCGCTTTAGCTTGGTTGTCATGACGTCAGATCGTTCTTCGTCCGGGAGCGTCTGAGTGCCATACCTTGTCGGTTGGCTGTGCCCGCTGGGGCCAGGCTGTGCCCGCGCGGTGCTCGGATCCCCAACCCTCACCAAGCTCTTGAGATAACGGTCCGAACGCGCCCGCGTGGTCCTTACACAGAGCCGGCGGACATTGTTTCACGTGAAACATGTGGGCCCGGGAGGATCATCCTCCCGGGCCCACAGCGCGTTGGGTGAGTGATTAGTCCTCGGTCGGCTCAGCGTCCTCGGAGATGATGACGCCGCCCCCTTCCTCGTCGATGACGTAGTCGATGCCGCGCACGTCGCGCCCGCCGGCGACGAAGTCCACGATGTCGGCGCACAGCTGCGCGAACGACGAATCCTCGAGCGCGTCTGCAGCCTGGGGGAGGAGCGACGTGTCCGTCATGCCGGGCGCGACGTTCGCGTCGATGAACCAGCAGGTGCCCTCGTCGTCGACCACGAAATCCATGCGGGACAGGTCCCGCAGGCCCAGCGTCGTGTGGGCCTCGACGGCCGCGGCCTGGAGGTCCGCCAGAATCTCATCGGAGAGACGCGCCGGCACAAAATACTCGGTCTCGTCCGTCGTGTAGCGCGCGTCGTAGTCGTAGCGGCCGCGATCCGTCGAGATTTCCACCGGCGGCAGCGCCTGGGGGCCATCCCACAGGTCGACGACGGACACGGCCACATCGCGCCCGTCGATGCGCTGCTCGACCATCAGACGCTGGCCGTATGCGAAGGCGTCCACCATCGCGCGGCGTAGGCTCTTCGCGTCCTTCGCGGTCGAAATACCGAGCGCGGAGCCACCGTCCGTCGGCTTAATGACGACGGGGAAGGACACCGAGCCCTCGAGAGCGGAGAGCACGTGCGAGGCGCCCAGCTGGCGGAAAATCGCCTGCGGCAGCGTCACCCAACCGGGCGTCGCGAGCCCCGCAGAACCCAAAAGAGCCTTCGCCGTCGGCTTGTTCGAGGCTAGCATCGCCTGCACCGACGAGGACCCCACGAAGGGGATTCCAACGGACTCCAGGAATGACTGCAGGGAGCCATCCTCGCCGATCGAACCGTGCACCAGCGGCCACACAACGTCGGGGGAGAAGGACGAGATGGCGTCCGCGAGAGACGCGTCGACGTCGGAAATGAGAACGTCGTAGCCGAACTGCGTCAGGATATTCGCGACGCGACGACCCGAACGAACCGACACGTCACGCTCGTGCGTCAGACCGCCGGCGATAATGAGAACTTTGGTAGCCATGGGGGTATCTCCTCGGGTAACTGTTAGCGCTCGGACCCGGCCCCGGCCTCGTTGCCCGAGGCGGTACCGAACATGTCGACGATTTCCTTCTCCGCGTTGACGACCGTCGAGAGGCGACGCACGCCCTCGCGAATCTCCTCGGGAGTGGGGTAGCAGAAGGACAGGCGCATGTGGTTCGAGCCTGAGCCGTCGTAGTAGAAGGCCGTGCCGGACACGTACGCGACCTGGGCGCGCACCGCTCGGGGCAGCATGGCCTTCGCGTCAAGGCCCTCGGGCAGCGTCACCCACGTGTAGAAGCCGCCGTCCGGGACCGTCCACGTGCACGACGGCATGAACTCCTCGAGCGCGGTGAGCATCGCGCGGCAGCGCTCCGCGTACATCGAGCGGAAGGACTTCACCTGGCCGTACCAGTCGTAGTTGCTCAGGTAGTCGGCGATCGCCATCTGGCCCACCATCGACGGGCACAGGATCGCGGATTCGAGGGCCAGGACCAGCTTCGCGCGGATCGCGTGCGGCGTGTACGCCCAGCCGATGCGGAAGCCGGGGGCGAACATCTTCGAGAACGACCCCAGGTAGACGACGCCCTCGGGGCTGTACGAGGCGATGGCCGGCAACGGGTCGCTGTGGAAGCCGAGCAGACCGTAGGGATTGTCTTCGACGATCAGGACGTGCTCGCGCAGGCAGATCTCGGCGATGATCGGGCGGCGCTCAGCGGAGAGCGTGACGCCGGCGGGGTTGTGGTAGTTCGGAATGATGTAGATGAACTTGATCGTGCGGCCCGAAGCGCGCACGCTGCGGATCGTCTCTTCCAGGGCCTCGGGAATGATGCCGTGCTCATCCATCGGCACGTGCACGATGTCGGCCTGGCGCGCGCGGAACACGCCCAGTGCGCCCACGTAGGAGGGGGCCTCGGCGAGGATGACGTCGCCCGGATTCACGAAAAGCTCGGTGACGAGGTCGAGCGCCTGCTGGCTACCCGTCGTGACCACGACGTCGTCCGGGTCGGCGCCGACAATGCCGTCGTAACCCATGACCTCGGTGATGCGCTCGCGCAGCACCTCCCAGCCTTGGCCGCTGCCGTACTGCATGGCCTGTGCGCCGTGGTTGCGGATCAGCTTCTCCGCGGACGCCGCGAGCTTATCGAGGGGCAGGTCCTTCAGGTTCGGCATGCCGCCTGCGAGGGAGACGACCTCGGGACGCGACACGACGGAGAAGAGAGCTCGAATCTCGGATGCTCGCAGGTTGTGGGCGCGGTCCGCGTAGACGTCGTACCAGGGGTCAAGGCGGTTTCCCTGCGCGGGGGTCCGGCCGGACGAGGCCGGGGTGCCGCCATTGGTCGAAGGCTGAGTCAAGGCATGCCATCCTTTGCATGAAGTTGCGTAGAACCGTATAGGTCAAGTGTGCCACTTTCCTGGCCATACAGGGTGACGAGGCCGGTGGTTGGGCAGATGTTTCACGTGAAACAATTGAGCGGTTGGGTTGCAGCGTGGCCGTACCCCAGAGCTCCCGCCGCCGCGTTGCTTGCCCTGTTCTGTCGCGTGGCTGCTGTGTGTGCCCGCGGGCGGCGGCCCGCCCGCGAGATCGCCACACGCGAGCCTGTCGGCTCGGAGTGTTCGATCTCGAAGCCCGGCCAGGCCCCGCCACCGCCCACGGGCACCGCAGCCACACTTCCAGGCCCCGTCACAGGCCTCGGGCTAACCAGCCGGTCTCTTCACCCCGCAGGCCCTACGTCGGCTTGCGGTGCCGCGTGGGCACGTTTGCCTTGTATGCGAGTTATAACACTGGCGAAAGGTAACGCTAGTCCAGAGCAAGCTTGGATAGAACGCAATTTACCAAAATTGAAAATTGATGTTGAAGTCTCGGCAAGAGGTACTGAGTTTCTGCTGACAGAACGGAAGACGAGCACAAGCCGACTGCCACTGATCCATCTTCGAAACTGCGGAAAGCGCAGCGGTGATCAGCATCTGGGCTTCTTCTGTTGAGTGATGGCATGGCGGGAAAAACGTGTGCATCCAGTTGTGCCGACATATTGGAAATATGGACCCTAGAAGACCGTCACATCACGGTGGACGCAGATGATCATGCGTGGTCTTACGATTCGTATGTCCCGATCTGAGGGCATGGAGGTTTACTCGAAAGGAGGTGAAAAACGTGGCGAAAGGAAGTAAGAATGGGGGAAACAAATCCTCGTCAGACACCTATCGAAGCGCTGTGACCGGCCGGTACGTCACGGCTACGTACGCCAAGAGTCATCCGAAGACGACCATCAAGGAAGCTGGAAAGTGATTCCTTGACCGTCCCCTAGTGGTGGGTGAGCTTTCCAGCGGGGAGGCTCACCCACCCGAGTCGTGACACATGTTCTGCCGGACATCTGTGCGGTCCTGGGGAGAAGTGAAGGACTCAAAGCTTAGTTACTTGTGGTCCGGAATCATCGACCGTGGGCGTATGCAGGGCGCCTGGTCAAAAAGTGACGGCGATTCAAAGATCGCACGTGCGCTGGGCGGAACACGATACACGTTCATAGTGCACGAAACTCACTGCGGATGCCTTGCGGTGGGGGAGTGGTACTCCGTCTCCACATGCAAAAAGTCCGCAGCCCAAGTGGGTCTGCGGACTTGCGTGGAACTCCGGCGAAGCCGGAATTCGCTCAGTGGCGGTCGGCCTTCACGATGTGCTTGGCGTCGGCGAGCTCGTTGAGCTGATCGATGTGGGCCTGGGCAACCATGACGTCGATGGTCGAGAACATGAGTGAACTCCTTGTGGAATCGTAATGTGTGTTGATTCCCTGCTTGACAAGGCCGAGGATCACCCGGTCTGTAACGAGGAGTGTGCCAACGCGGGTTGCGTCGGCGCGACCCTGCGTTTCAAACAAGAAAAGCGCCGGACTAGCTGGCAGCTTTGTCAGGCGCTTGATGGTTATAGCTTATCCTTCAGAAAGCGATGAATCAACCGTACGGCCAGTAATTTAGATCGCATCAAAAACCAAGCAATTGCAAAGCAAAGTGGCTGCGTGCACACCATCTGCGCAAACGTGCGCAGGACGTCACAATTCGTCTGTCGTTTCAGCTGTGCTCGCCCACAGATCGCGAGATTTTAGAAATTGTGATGATGGTTCGCGCGAGTTCGTTAAGAGTTAGCGCAAGATCGCGACCCGGTTCTGTGAGAGGCGTGGATGTGGCGGCTGTTGAAGTGGGGGAGTGGTTCGCCATGGACTTTTGGGTCACCATCAGGGGTTTCGGGTCGTAGAACTTTGCGTAGCAGGGGATGCAGACATAGAATGATAACGATTCTCATTCATATTCATGTGCAACGCACCTAGAGGACTCCCTCCATGAACCCCACGAAGCACCGGAACCCGGGCCGCGCGGCCCGGGCTTTCGCCGTCATGGCCCTTGCGGCCGCCTCCTTCCTCGTGCCCGGAGCGGCACACGCCGCCGACGAGGCTACCGCCGGCCTCGACACCACCGACGCGGTAGCAACCGACGCAGCCACAAACGCCACCGAGGCCGACGCCGCAACGACCGACGCAGCCACGACCTCGTCCGAGGCCGACGTGAGCACCTGCGCAGTCATGCGCACCGCCCCCACTGGCACCACGGCCACCCTGGACCGTGGCCACGCCGACATCTTCGACCTCACCTCCGACGCGTCCGGCGCGCTCACCCTGCGCATCAAGGAGGACGCCACGGGCTCCGGCGTTATGCGCGAGCCCGAGCAGACGCTCCTCGCCGTCAACAAGTCCACGCTCACCCAGATCCCCGCCTCCGTCAGCCAGGCGACCGGCGCTCCCGCCGCCGCCTACCTGCTCGGCCAGTCCGGTGACAACCAGGCCACCGTGCTGTGGCCCGGCTGGGACACCCTGGGCGTCACGGCCGGCGGCTACGACGCCGCGCGCTTCCACATCTCCTACACGGGCCCGGAGAACGGCCGCATCTACGCCTTTACCTCCAGCTTCACCGAGGGCACCAAGGCAGTCACCAATGACGGGAGCTTCGACCTGGCACCGGGCGGCGACGACATCGACCAGCCCTACGCCGCCCACAAGCACGTCAACTGGCTCTTCACGCGCGCTGGCCGCTACACGCTGACCGTCCAGGCCAGCGCGTGGACCCCCGGCGCCACCGGCGCGGCCTCCGCCCAGTCCGCAGCCCGAACCTACACGATCGACGTCGCCGACGAGGCCTCGTGCCTCGCCGAGTCCGGAGCGGCCCCCTCCACCGACCAGGCCCAGCCCGCCCCCGGCGTGGGCCCCGGCTCCGTGAGCTCCACGAACAACCAGGGCGCCCAGGATGAGGGCGAGGGCGGTGCCACGGGGACGCCCAGCGCCCCGGCACCCGCCCCGACCTCGGGAACGACCGGCACCACCGGCACGACGACGGGCGCGAACCCCGCCCCCGCCTCGGGCGCGCGCACCACCTCCGGCACGACCGGCGGTGAGCGCTGCGTCGCCACCCGCATCACCCGCGAGGCCACCGAGGCCGAGGCCGCCACCCTGGCCTCCAACAGCGCGCCCGCGAACACCGCGCGCACGACGCTGACCGTGAGCGTCGGCGACGGTGCCACCGGCAATGCGACTGACGGCCACTTCGACCTCGGACCCGCGATCGAAAACGGCACCCTCGTCGCCCGCATCAAAGACGACCGCACGCAACCCGCCCAGTGGGTCGACCCCTCGTCCCTAACCTTCGCCCTCGGTGACGCCGCGCGCATCACCGCGCCCGCCGACCTCGGCTTCGTCGCCACCCCCGGATCGAGCGTCTGGCTGATTCCGTCGACCCAGATCGCGGGCGTGCCGTGGCTCGGCCTGAACTCCCAGCGCGAAGAAATCGTCACCGGCACCACCGGCCCCGTCCAGTTCACCCTCGACGCCGTCGAGGGCCCCGGACGCGTCGCCGTCTTCAACGCGGGAGCGCTCGGCTCCGGCGTCGGCGAGCACGTCTTCGACGGCCCCGGCACCGGCTACACGCTCGGCGCCAACACGCACGCCCACCAGAACTGGGTGTTCACCGCGCCCGGCACCTACACGCTGACCATCTCCATGCGCGTCACCCCCAACGGTGCGGCGCTCGCGGGCAGCGGCTTCGGCTCGGGTGGGGACCTCACCGCCACGGGCACGACCGGCCCCAATGGCCGCCCCATGGTCTCCCAGGTCGTCGGCCGCACCGCGTCCGGCAAGGACTGCGACCTCTCCCTGGCCACCACCGGCGCCGACACCATCCCCCTGACCGTCGTCTCCCTGACGTGGGCGCTCACGGGCGCGGCCTGCGTGTGGGTGGGCGCGATCGGACGCCGCCGCAACCTGCGCGCACAGTCGTGACCTCTCATTCACGAGGCCGACTCTCCCTCATCCCCCGCCTCCCCTTCCGTGGGTGGCGGGGGAGTGGGTGTGTGCTCGCAGCCTCGACGTTAGCGCTCACGGCGACCCTGGCAGGGTGCGCGCCCGCACCCGACCCCGCCAGCGACGGTGAATTGCGCGTCGTCGCCACGACAGGCATCCTTGCCGACCTCGTGCGGGGTGTCGCCGGAGACCGCGTCCACGTCACGCAGATGGTGCCCGACGGGGCAGACCCGCACTCGTGGGAGCCCTCCCTGCGCACCGTGCGCGACGTGGCCTACGCGGACGTCGCCTTCTCCAACTACCTCATGCTCGAGGAGCACGCCCTCATCCGCGCCCTCGACTCCAACCTGCCCGCCGGCTCGCGCTCCGTCTCCGTCGCCGAGGAGGCCGCCAAGAACGGCGCGACCATCCTCCCCCTCGTCGAAGACCGCGCGCTCGACACACCGTGGCTCGGCATGCGTGTCTGGGGCGACGGCGCCGACATGGGGGCCACTCGCGCCTCGCAGATCGACCTGACGACCACCGGCGTCGACGGGCCCGGGCAGGCCGCCGCCTACCTCACCACGTCGTTCGGGCAACCGGAGATCGCCTTCGCGACCTCGGACGGCTTCAACGCCGCCACCGGATACGACACCGACACCGCGCAGCTGCCCGCCGACGCCCACCAGCACATGAGTTGGGCGTTCACCGCCCCCGGTGTGTACCGCGTCCACTTCCGCGCCAACCTGCGCACCACGCCCGGCGCCACTCCCGTCAGCGTCGGGGAAGGCACCGCCGTCTTCGCCGTCGGCACCCCGCCCGAGGAGGTCGCCGCCAGTGAGGGCCGCCGCGTCCTGTCCGCCGGCCACGCCGACATCACCGTCAACCTCACCACCAAGCGCGTCGAACTCGCCTCCGACGCCGGAGCACTCAGCGGGGACGAGGCCTCGGCCCCCTGCGTGGGCGCATCCAGCGCCGCGGCGGCCGTCGCCTCCACCATGGAATGCACCGACCTCGACCACGTCGTCATCGAAGTGCCCACCCGCGCGCTCACGACGATCCCCGGGGAGGCCTCGTTCCGCTTCATCGGCGAGCCCGGCGCGAACGTGTACATGCTCCCGCAGGCCGTCCTCGGCAAGCACGTCCACGGCGACATCGACCCCCACCTGTGGCACGACGTCCACAACGCCCAGGCGTACGTGCGCGTCATCCGCGACTCGCTGATCTCCGTCGACCCCGACGGTGAGGCCACCTACCGGGCCAACGCAGCCGCCTACCTGGCGCGCCTCGACGAGCTCGACGCGACCGTGGCCTCGACCATCGCATCCATCCCCGAGGAGCGACGAAAACTCGTCACCACGAACGACGCGTACGCGTACCTGGCCAACGCCTACGGGCTCACCGTCGCCGGCTTCGTCGCGCCCAACCCCAGCGTCGAACCCTCCATCGCCGACCGGATCAAACTCCAGGCAACACTGTCCGACTCCTCGATCCCCGCGGTGTTCCTCGAACCCAACCTGGCGCGCACCCGCTCCACCCTGCGTACCGCCGCCACCGACGCGGGCGTGGACATCTGCCCCCTGTACGGCGACACCCTCGACGACCAAGCACCCACCTACATCGACATGATGGAACACAACGCCCGCTCACTGGCACGCTGCCTGGGCGGCAAGGAGATGCCATGAAATCCTTCTCTTCTCGCCTGACTGCCGGCCGTCGGCTCTTCGCCCCGGTGGCGGCGGCCCGCCCGCCC
>ERZ772971.365-NODE-365-length-29388-cov-3.931374_pt1 | contig 29388 bp, 28 predicted proteins | sample MGYA00511943_ERZ772971 | MGnify/ENA primary metagenome ERZ772971 (study PRJEB29015, sample SAMEA2737929) | human oral metagenome | biome: human oral; feature: human-associated habitat; material: dental | place: China | collected 2144 ... | reverse complement strand
GGAATAATGAAAGCGTACACCAATTCATAGACAAACTAAAATAATCTTGGGATGAAAAAAACAGCGTTCTTGGCTTTTGGGATTTTTCCTTTTTTGGCTCTTTCGCAAGAAACCCAGACAACGGAAATAGAAGAAATAGTCTTCCAAAAGAAAAGCAAATCTTCCGACCTGACTTCGGTGAAGATTTCTGCCGAACAAGCCGAGCAGACCGCCTCTGTATCCGGCGGAGTAGAAAACCTGCTGAAAACCCTGCCGTCCGTAAACTCTAACACAGAGCTAAGCTCCCAGTATATGGTGCGCGGAGGAAACTTTGATGAAAACCTTATTTACATCAACAATATAGAAATCTACCGCCCATTTTTGGTAAGAAACAGCCAACAGGAAGGGCTGAGCATCATCAATCCTGATATGGTGTCCATCGTGAATTTCTCGGCAGGAGGTTTTGAGGCAAAATACGGAGACAAAATGTCTTCCGCACTGAACATCTACTACCGCCAACCGAAGAGAAATGAGCTTTCGGGCGAAATCTCTCTGATAGGCGGAAAACTAACCACTGGATTGGTCTCAAAAAACAAGAAATTTACCGCCCTGCTAGGGGGAAGATATCGAAATACCAATTTAATCCTAAACACCCTAAGCGAAGAGACTGATTTCAACCCTGAATACATTGATTTTCAATCTTATCTCAATTATAAAATCAATGAAAAATGGAAACTTTCCTTTCTTGGATACTGGGCGGAAAACACCTATAAAATGACCCCAAAGAAAAAAGAAATAGAATTCGGGACGCTGCAAAACCCTATAAAACTGGACATCTACTACCGAGGAAAAGAAAATGACCAGTATAGAAATATGATGGGAACATTCTCCGTGAATTTTACCCCAAATTCTAAATGGAATTTTTCTTGGGATAATTTCTTATACCGAAACAGAGAGCGGGAATATTATACAATAACATCTGCATACGCACTATCCACAACCGACCCTGTTACAGGCACTCCTGTGGTGTCTTATGATATCGGCGGGCAGATAGACCATGCAAGGAACGACCTTTTGGCAACGGTATACGGCTCGCAGCTGACAGGGCAGTTTAGCTTTAATGCCAATACCAAAATAGAATTCGGAGCTAAAATAGAAACCGAAAAACTGCAAGACCTTACAAATGAATGGCAGCACATCAATTACAGAGGTTACAACTGGTCTTTGGGTGGAAATCCTTTCGGCATTCTGAGCAATCCTTTTCCACTGAACCTAAACTACAGCATTGGAGGAAATAACAACCTGAAAACCAACCGCTATTCTGGTTTTATCCAATATTCCAAGAAATTCTACTGGGGAGAAAACAAAATGTTCCTAAATGCAGGAGTGAGAGCCCAGCATTGGAACTTCAACCACGAAAACCTGCTTTCGCCAAGAGTTCAGCTTGCCATAAAACCGAACTGGAAAGCGGACATGCTGTTCAGATTTTCGGCAGGTGTGTATTATCAGGCTCCTTTTTACAAGGAAATAAAATCTCTGGATGGAAGTTTCAACAAAAATATAAAAGCCCAGCAGTCACTGCAGTTCATCGCTGCAAACGACTATGAATTTCAATGGAATGACAGGCCTTTCAAACTGACCACAGAACTGTATTACAAAAAACTAAACCACCTCATCCCCTATTACATTGATAATGTAAGAGTAAGATACTCAGGCGAAAACAATTCTAAAGGATATTCCTACGGAATAGATGCAAGGCTTTTCGGTGAATTTGTCCCAGGGGTAGATTCTTGGATTTCTGCAAGTTACGCCAGAACCTATGAAAACATAAACGGCAAAGGCTACATCCCAAGACCCACAGACCAAGGATTTCGGTTTTCTATGTTTTTCCAAGACTATATGCCCAAAGTCCCAAGTATGAAGGTAAATCTTACTTTAGTTTATGCATCGGGGCTTCCTACGGGGACACCTGTTTCATTTGATGCATCGGGAAAACCCAATTTTGATATGGCTTATCTTCTGCAAAAAAGACTTCCTGCCTACAAACGCGTAGATATAGGGCTTTCCAAAACATTCATTGATGAAAAAGACCGCAGACCCAAAAGTGCTTTCTGGTCTGGTTTTAAAGAACTCACCTTAGGAATTCAGGTTTATAATGCTTTTAACATTCATAATACCATTGCCAACCAATGGATAAACGATGTCTCCAGCAGCTACTACTACCCTGTCCCTGTGAGGCTTACAGGAAGGTTTTTCAATGTTAAATTAGATTTCAAATTCTAAAAAAAGAAGGCTTTAACTAGGTTAAAGCCTTTCACATAAACTGAATTTTAAAATTTAAAATGTAACTCTAAGTCCAAGTCCAAATCTCGCTGCTGTGAAATCTGTTTCGCCGCTGTAGAACCATACACGAGGACGCCAGTCAAAAAATAAATCCAACGGGGCTCCTGGTATTTTAAAATCTATCCCAGCCACAGGCGCAAGAGAAAATACAGTAGAACCTCCCTTCACAAAGCTAATCCCAGGCCCAACTCCTAAATACCAAGCCAAACCTCTAGCATTGCCTCCAAATGGGCTTTGGTAGTGGTACATAGCATTGAGGTGTGTTACCCCTGAACTAAACAAAACCGCAAATTCTCCAGCATGATTTCTAGAGAAGAAATGCTTAACATGAGGTCCTACAGCAGTAGATCCATCTCCTACATCTACGAGAAGACCTATTCCTGTGTTATAATAAGAACCTGAACCTCGCTTCTGAGCATTGAGATTAGACAAGCCTAATCCCAAAAACATTGTAATTCCTAATAATTTAACTGCTTTTTTCATAATTGAAATTTTAATTTTCAAACTTACTAATAATTAATGAGAAAAAAATAAAGTTTATTTCATTTTTATAAAAAATCCCTAATTTTGGGGAGATTTTTAATGCGTAAATTATAACTACTATGGCAGAGAATTTATACATCCCTGAAGGAGCATCAAAAAAGGAAAAATATGAAGCCTTACTCCCTCAATTACTGGCTCTTACCGAAACGGAAAAAGATTTAACTGCTAATTTAGCCAACATATCGGCGGCACTTTACCAAACTTTCAGATGGTGGTGGGTAGGATTTTATTGGGTAAAAGATGAAGTTTTAGTTTTAGCTCCATTTCAAGGGCCAATTGCCTGTACCCGAATAAACTACGGAAAAGGAGTCTGCGGAACGGCTTGGAAAGAAGAGAAAGCACAGCTTGTCCCCGATGTAGAAAAATTCCCTGGACACATTGCATGCAGCAGTGCCACAAAATCAGAAATCGTGATTCCTATTTTCAATAAAAATGGAAAGGTAACAGGCGTTTTGGATGTAGACAGCGAAAACTACAACACTTTAGATGAAACCGATGTTTTCTACCTGACCAAAGTAGCAGAGTTAATCACTGATTTAGAAGAACTTAAATAACCCCTTGATTTTTCTTCGCCTCATCCCAGAGTTCATCCATCTGTTCTAGGCTCATTTCAGACAAAACCAAATTCCTCTCTTGAGCCAGTTTTTCCATCTCCTGAAAACGAGAAATAAATTTCAGATTGGTTTTTTCCAAAGCGCTATCAGGATTTAGACCTATAATTCTGGAATAATTTATCAACGAAAAGAAAACATCGCCCAGCTCCATTTCTTTTTTCTCCTTATCGGTCTCTGCATGAAATTCTGACAACTCCTCTTCCACTTTTTTCCACGCCTCCGCTTCGTTAGGAAAATCAAATCCCACGCCTCTCACTTTGTCTTGTATTCTATACGCCTTTATCATAGACGGAAGCCCTTTCGGAACGCCCGAAAGCACAGATTTATTCCCTTCTTTTAGTTTTAGTTTTTCCCAATTTTGTTTCACCGTTTCTGCATCATCTGCTTTGGCATCTCCATAAATATGCGGATGGCGGTAAATCAGCTTTTCACAAAGAGAATTGATAACATCCACGATATCAAATTTTCCCTTCTCCGAGCCTATTTTCGCATAAAAAACCAAATGCAGCAGGACATCTCCCAGCTCTTTTTTGATTTCATCCATATCCTCTTCCAGCAGGGCATCAGACAGCTCATAGCTTTCTTCCAGCGTAAAATGTCGCAGGCTCTGCATGGTCTGCTTTCTGTCCCAAGGGCATTTTTCCCTCAATTCATCCATGATATCTAGTAATCTCCCAAAAGCTTCCTGTTTTTCTGTTTTTGTATGCATTTCTGTGAATTTTTCCTCAAATTTAACTTAAAATTATAGACAAAAAAACCTTTATTCCGAAAAAATAGAATAAAGGCTTATTTATACTAATCAAACATCTACTGATGACTATTCTGCTGGCTGTTCAGCTTTCACAAAGCTGTTCGGAGTGATGTATCCTGCTTTTTGAAGGATGTTATACCACTGAGCCAGTTTTTTAATATCTGAATCATAAACTCTCTCAACATCATAGTTTGGAAGCACTTCTGCCATGAAACTTCTCAACTCCTCTGGAGAAGCTTTGTGAGAAATAGTAGCTTTGTAGTCTTCTTTTTTTGCTATATTTTCGAACACATCAAAAAGAGGAACCTCATTATCAAAGGTATACATAGATATATTATCCAAAAGACTCACTTGGCTGGTGTTAGAAATACTTATTTTTTTCTGTGTAGTCACATCCTCTATAATAAACCCATTTCTCAGTTGAGAAATCAACTTAAACAACCCTGGTTTTCCAGAAATTGAAATAATTTTTTCTAATTGCATATTCTAAATTATTATTATATTTTCTATTCTTTAATTACTTCGGAAATCGCATTTTATAGCCTACATTTACATTTCCTTCGCTGATTTTGTTAAGCTTTCCTTTGATTATTTTTTTCTTTAAAACACTAAGTTTATCCGTAAACAAAATTCCCTCTATATGGTCATATTCGTGCTGGATAACTCTCGCTCTCATATCGGAAAAAGTTTCTGTATGTTTAACGAAATTTTCATCCAAATATTCTATCAAAATTGTTTCTTTTCGCGAAACATCCTCACGGACATCAGGTATGCTGAGGCATCCTTCATTGAATTTCCATTCCTTTCCGCTTTCCTCTAATATCCTTGCGTTGATAAAAACTTTCTTAAAATCCTTCAGCTTATCTGCAATATCCAAATAATCCTCATCCTCTGCCAATGGGCGGATATCAATCACAAAAAGTCTGATATCCAAGCCTATCTGCGGTGCTGCAAGACCTATTCCATGAGCATCATACATCGTCTCAAACATGTTGTCTATCAATGTTTTCAGCTCTGGATAGTCTGGCGTAATATCTTTACATTTCTTACGAAGAACAGGGTCTCCATAAGCTCTAATAGGTAAAATCATAGTTTTTGTTCTAAATATTGTTGTAAAATAAGCGTAGCGCTTACCTTATCTATCAATCCTTTTTCTTGTCTCTGCTTCTTATTTTTGCCGCTTTGACTGATGAAATATGAAGCTATTTTAGAGGTAAATCTCTCATCAAACCGCACCACTGATACCTCTGGAAATTCATTTTTAAATTCCTCTATAAACTTCTGAATATCCTGCTCCACTTCGGACATATTTCCTTTCAAATCTGTAGGAAGCCCTATAACCACCTCATCCACAGAATTTTCATCGAAATAATTTCTCAAAAACTCCATCAAAGCGGTAGTTTCCACAGTATCCAAACCACTGGCTATTATGCGTAAATCATCTGTTGCAGCCAGACCACAACGCTTTTTACCAAAATCTACTGCCAGTATTTGTCCCATCGGGGGCAAATTTAAACATTTTTATTTATTTAATTATATTTAATGTTAAAAAAGTCTCAAATCCTTATATTTGCAAAAAATAAGGAATTATATGTCAAAGAGAAAAATGATTACCGCTGCCCTGCCTTATGCCAATGGACCTGTGCATATCGGGCATTTAGCGGGTGTATATATCCCTGCTGATGTTTATGCAAGATTTCAGAGAAATACGGGACAGGAAGTTGCCTTTATCTGTGGTTCTGATGAACACGGAATTCCCATCACCATTAGAGCAAAAAAAGAAGGCATCACTCCGCAGGATGTGGTGGACAAATATCATGAAATCATCAAAAAATCTTTCGCGGATTTAGGGATTTCCTTTGATGAATATTCCAGAACGACTTCCAAAAAACACTATGAAGTAAGCCAAGAATTCTTTCTAAACCTTTATAACAAAGGTAAATTCGAGGAAGAAATTTCTGAACAATTTTTTGATGAACAGGCAGGAGAATTCCTTGCCGATAGATATATCGTAGGTACATGCCCTAAATGCAGCAACGAAAACGCCTACGGCGACCAGTGCGAAAAATGCGGTTCTACCCTTTCACCTACGGAACTCATCAACCCAAAATCCATGCTCAGCGGTAACACGCCTGTTTTAAAGGAAACCAAAAACTGGTATCTTCCTCTAAATGAGTATGAAAACTTCCTGAACGAATGGATTATCAAAGGACATCAGGACGACTGGAAACCTAATGTATACGGACAAGTAAAATCTTGGCTCAATGACGGACTAAAACCAAGAGCCATGACTCGTGACCTAAACTGGGGCGTTCCTGTCCCGCTTCCAAATGCTGAGGGCAAGGTGCTTTATGTTTGGTTTGATGCGCCTATCGGTTATATTTCTTTCACGCAGGAATGGGCAGAGAAAAACGGCAAAAACTGGAAAGATTTTTGGCAAAATGAAGAAACAGACCTTATTCACTTCATTGGGAAGGACAACATTGTCTTCCACTGCATCATTTTCCCATCGATGATGAAAGCTCACGGAGACTACATCATGCCGAAAAATGTCCCTGCGTTTGAATTCCTTAACCTTGAAAATGATAAAATTTCTACTTCGAGAAACTGGGCTGTATGGGCTCACGAATATGTAGAGGATTTCCCTGACCAGCAGGATGCACTGCGCTACGCACTGCTTTCTTCGGCGCCAGAGACAAAGGATAATAATTTTACTTGGAAAGATTTTCAGACCAAAAACAACTCGGAATTGGTAGGGATTTTTGGGAATTTTATCAATCGTGTGACGGTTCTTACCCAGAAATATTACAACGGAATCGTTCCTCAGCCTAATGAATTTGAGCAAGTGGATAAAGACCTTTACCACGAAATGCAGCAAATTCCAGAAAAAATCGGTAAAAACTTGGATGAATTCCGCTTCCGTGATGCCCTTACCGAAATGATGAATTTGGCAAGATTAGGAAATAAATACCTTGCTGATGAAGAACCTTGGAAAGTGATAAAGGACAATCCAGAGCGCGTGAAAACACAGATGTTCTGCGCATTACAAGTCGCTGGAGCGCTGGCGTATTTGTGTGAGCCGTTCCTGCCTTTCACTTCCCAAAAAATGAAGTCTGGACTAAATCTCGGAAACAAAAACTGGTATGAAGTTCTAAACACGCCGCCTATCCCAACAGGGCACCAAATCAATGAAATGCCGCTGCTTTTCTCTAAAATAGAGGATGATGTGATAGAGGCGCAAATCAAAAAGCTAGAAAACACAAAAATAAACAATCAAAAAAGCAATCCTAACGCAAACCCTATGAAAGAACAAATTTCATTTGATGATTTTACGAAAATAGACCTTAGAACCGCTACGATTTTAGAAGCTGAAAAGGTAGAAAAAGCTGATAAATTACTAAAACTAAAAGTAGATACTGGCGTAGATGTTCGCACCGTGGTTTCAGGAATTGCAGAAAGTTTCAGCCCTGAGGAAATCATCGGCAAACAAGTGATGATTCTTCTAAACCTCGCTCCAAGAAAAATCCGAGGAATAGAATCCCAAGGAATGCTTCTGCTTACAACCAAACCAGACGGCAAACTATCCTTCGTTACACCAGATGAAAAGGTAGAAAACGGAATAGAGATTGGGTAATCTCTATTCATTTTTTTAAAGCGAACCAGCAGACTGCGGGAAACTTCTAGATTTGTATTTTACGGCATCTTTTAGGATGTTAGCCTTTATACCGATGTAGAAATCATACACTTTGTACTGTCCAAAAGGCACCCAGTTGAAATTGATACTGAAACTCCTTTGGTCACGCGAAAACCCTAATCTGGAATAAGCAAAATTCTTATTCACAATATCATAATGGGTGCTGCCAGTAATGTTCCAGTAAGGAGTGAGTTTAATACTGCCGTTAAGTCCAACAGATGCCGAAGACTCTCCATGTCGTCTTGCAGAATTATTGTAGGAATAATTGCTGCTTATGGTAAGAGTCCAGTCTTGGGAGAAGCGGGCATAGTTATCATCATCAAAATAGTAAGGTTCATACATTATTTCGCCCCTTTTTTTGTAGGTTTCGGTAGGGGATTTTTTGTCTTTGGGTTTCAGAAGGTCATGCAGAGAAACATTTACTCCTAAATTGAAATACTGCAATCTGAAATTCCCAATGCGGTCCAGCCTTGTCCCTATATCAGCCCCTGGAGCAAAGTGAATTTTGTAAGGGTCAAAGGTGGCATTATAAGTCAGGTTCAGTTTATTATTAAACAAAGAATTCTGCGCATTGATGCTGATGTTTGACCATCTAAAAGAAGGTGCTGCAGCATTATAACTGAAATTAATTCCGATATTTTCAAAAATCTTTATCTTCTTTACCCCCGTGGAATCCGTTTTTGATTTAATTTTCATCTCAATATTATTATTGAAATTAAAGGTAACAGCCATAGACTTTCCTGAGCTCGGCGAACCATAAATGCCCCCCTCAAAGATGGAATAAGCGACTGGATTTCCGCTGGCATCATAATATCTTTTGTAGTATCCCCAGCTTTCTTCACCGAAATCAGGGGTGTATGAAAACCCTATACTAGGCGTAAAAACATGTCTTACCGCTTGGATTTTGCTGTTTTTTCCGAATTTCAGCATTCCATAAAGTGTAGTCTGGACAGAAGCAGAGGTGTTAAATGCAGAAAACCCCGATATTTTCCTATGTTCAGATGTTTCTACCTTGTTATTAATATTATCGTATTCCTTTCGGATGGTTTTATTGGTTAAGACATTGTCTGCGGTGGCATTTATAGAGAAGTTAAAATACCTGAACACCGTAGTTGTGGTGCTTAGGCTGGTCAGGTTTCTCATTCCTGATTTCATTTTGTCCCACATTGCTTTTGTGAAAAATTCATTTTGCCTTGCAGAAACTTGATTTCTGAAATCAAATTTAGTATTTACATTGATGTTTTCTAAAAGTCCGCTTCTTACGCCGTCTTTTGGTTTAAAAAGGTAAAATTGATTGAAACTCGCCGTGAGGGAAGGAAATCTCATCTCAGACAGCCCTGTGGAGAAGTTCTGCGAATACATAAGGCTTCCCGTTAATGTAGCAGGGAAGTTTAGAAATCTTTTGGTAATGCTTACCGTTGAGTTCTGCTGGGCATTGAGTACATTTTCATTAAAAATATAATTATTATTGATATTATTATTATAAAACCGTGTGCTCACTATATCCACCGATGCCGAGAGCTGCAAGAAAGGATTGGCTTTTGCATCCTGCTGGTGGCTCCATGAGATTCTGTAAGTGCCTGTTTTGGAGTAGTTGCTGAGCCCCCTTATGCCGCTTACCGTAGTTCCTGCATCCATACGGAAAGAACCGGAATATTTATAATTCTTTTTATAATTGAGTTCAGGTCTGATATTCCAGCTGCCTTTGGTGTAATAATCCAATAAAACTTTGAAATCAAAATGCTTCCCAATCGGCTGGTAGTAGCCTAATCCATTAAGGTAAAACCCGACATCCTGTCTTTCCCCAAAACTTGGAATTAAAATCCCAGCGCTGCGGGTATCCGTAAATGGCAAAATAGCGAAAGGAAGAACCAGCGGAGTGGGAACCTGCTCTATATAAAGCTGAATTGGGCCAGAAACAACGGCTCCTTTTTTCTTGCCTTTTATTAATTTTAATAGTGATGCACTGAGGTGATAGTCCGCAAGGCTGTCTTTCTTTTTAAGAAAAATTTCATCGGTGGTATAGATGCCTTTTCTCATAAAGAACACCGAATCATTTACTTTTTTTGTTTTTTGTGCAACGATTACACCTTCGTTTTCTTCTGTCCGTGCATTATAGGCGATGGCCTGTTTTGTCTTAAAGTTATAGCTTACCTCGTTGTATTCATATTTTTTTCCTCCCTGCGTGGCTACGGCGGCATCTTTTATTTTTCCTAAAGAATCTAATTTTCCTCGTGCATAGATTACGCCGCTGTTCCAGTCGATGCTTATATAATCGGCATCAATCTGCATGTCTTGGTATTTTACCTGCGCATTTTTATTCAGGAAAGTGGTCTTTTTTTCTATGTCATTTCGGTTGTTGTCCGATTTCATATACAGCGGAGCATTCAGCTGTTCTTCTTTTCGGATAACAACGGAATCGGTCTTGTTTTCCTCATTTTTGACAACTTTTTCAGGATTATTTTGTGCTAAAAAATTGTTAAAAATTAGGATAATTAAAATATGTAAGGTAATTTTGAATTTTGTATTTATCAATTTATTAAATCTAATAAAAATTTTAACGCTCCAAAAATAATAATTTTAAACTGATGAGAATAAATAAATTTTTAATAAGAGTAACTTTAACAGTAATTTTAACATTATTTTTCATCCCTGCCTATGCCCAGAATAAGAAGTTTACAGTTGTCTTGGATGCAGGACACGGCGGGTCAGACCCTGGTTCATACAGAACTTTTTCGGATTTGGGAACTCTGAACGAAAAAGATATCACCTTGGCTGTTACTCTATTGATAGGGAAAAAATTAGAAAAAAATAAAGATTTCAAAGTCATATACACTAGAAAAACAGATGTTTATCCTACACTTACAGAAAGAACTAATTTAACCAACCGAAGTAAGGCGGATTTATTCGTATCAATGCATTGTAACGCTTCCAAAAGGTCAGAGGCTTACGGAACAGAAACTTTCGTGCAGGGGCCGAACCAAAACAAAGAAAACTTAGAAGTAGCAAAAGCTGAGAACGATGTAATTTATCTTGATGAGCAGGATAGAGAAACCTTTGCTTCTTATGACCCAAATTCCCCAGAATCTCTGATTGCTCTAAAAATTCAGCAAAGTAAATATTTAGAAAGCAGTCTTTTATTGGGAGGTCTTATAGAAGATAGTTTTGTGAATAAAGATAAAAGATATTCAAGAGGCGTGAAACAGCAGAACCTCCATGTTTTACGAAGAAATGCAACGCCTTCAGTTTTGGTGGAAATGGGTTTTGTTAGTAATTATGAAGATGCTAAATATATATCCAGCCAAGAAGGGCAGGAAGCTATAGCAGAGTCTGTATATCAGTCTATTGTGAATTATAAGAAAAGATTGGATAGAAATGTAAAAGCAGAGCCAGTAAAAGAAGCAGAAAAACCACTAAAAAATGACTACAGAGTTCTGCTGATGAGTTCTACAACTAAATATAATGATGGAGACCCTGCGTTCAAGGGCTTGAAATATATTTTGACAATTAAAGAAGGTTCTATGTATAAATATTATTACAGCACGACTAATTATGCCTCTATAAAAGAACAAAATGTAAAAACAGCCAAAGATGCAGGTTTTAGAACTGCGTGGGCGGTTGCATTTACGCCTAATCAAAAGCTTTCTAATGGATATTATACCATAGAAGTGGCTGTTTCAGAGAATAGGCTGCCGAAAGAATCACCAGTGCTTACAAAGTTAAAAGATGTAGAACGCGAAAAAACAGGAGGTGTACATTATTATACTTATGGAAATGTAAAAACCTTGGAAGAAGCTATAAAACTGAAGAAAGAAGTAGAAGATAAAGGCATAAAAAATGTGGTAATTCAAAAAAAATAAAAAAATAGTGTAAATTATTTGGTAGAAAAAAAAAATATATATAGATTTGCAAACGCAAAAAATAAATGGCCCGTTCGTCTATCGGTTAGGACTCAAGATTTTCATTCTTGCAAGAGGGGTTCGATTCCCCTACGGGCTACATAAATTTATTTAAAAAATATTAATAAAGTATATCTTTGCAAATAAGTTAAAATATTATGGCAAATCATAAGTCAGCACTTAAAAGAATTAGACAATCTGAAAAAAGAAGATTAAGAAACAGATACTATCACAAGACTGCAAGAACAGCTTTGAAAGTATTGAGAAGTGAAGAAAACAAAGCTGTAGCTTTGGAACAGTTACCAAAAGTAGTATCTTTATTGGATAAATTGGTAAAAAGAAATATTATCCATAAAAATAAAGCTGCAAACTTGAAAAGTAAGCTAGCGAAGCATGTTAATAAATTAGCATAATAGGCTTAGTATAAAATTTGTTGGCCCGTTCGTCTATCGGTTAGGACTCAAGATTTTCATTCTTGCAAGAGGGGTTCGATTCCCCTACGGGCTACGAAAAAAAGAGAATTATTTGATAATTCTCTTTTTTTATTTTATGTTATTTTGACTAATACAATTCTATTTGGAATTACTTCTTATAGTGAATTTCTCGTAGCCAGCGTAGGGTTTTAGGTGTCCCTGCTGCCAGTTGGATATCAGTAGGCTCTCCAGATATTCATCATCTCTGTATTTGTGTGGATTGTATTCCTTTTTGAGGTCAATGTCGGCTACATTTCCTTTTACATTCCATAGAAAAGCATTAAAACCACCTTTGAGTTCTTTTATCAGTTCATAAACTGTTTTTCCTGTGGAGCGATTCATTAGTTTTGCGAAAATCTGCCCTTCGGAGGTGGTCAAATCCCTTAGTTTGGTTTCGTATTGTGAAGCCAGTTCTTTTTGTTTTTCTCTTATGTGTTTTCTTTTTTCTCCTCCTTTCATGTTTTGTATATCAGTCTGTAAACTGCGGTATTGCTCTAATGCAGTGAGAAACAGAGGATACACACGAGAGAGTTTTTTGTTAAGGAAAAAGTAATAATTTCGGTCAAGCTGGTTGTTGAATTTTGGTTTTGAACTAAGGTATAGTTCATCCATGATGACTATCCGTTCTCCATCGATTTCATAAACTTTGGCTTTCAGAACATTGTCGTAATAGTATTCTTTTCCGTGTTCATCTATTAGCATTTCTGTATTGGGTTTCTCCTGAGCGTTTAGAATAAGCCCGAAACAAATAAGAAATAAATAGTGTAGTTTATAAAAAATCATTACTTTTACATCAATTTTTAATTTATTCAACAATACAAAAATCATTCCTTTTATGGCTAAATTTAAAAAAGAATCGTTAGAATTTTTAGAAAAATATTTAAATACAGCATCTCCCACAGGGTTTGAACAAAACGGACAGCAGCTTTGGTGTGACTATATCAGCCCTTTTGTGGATAAAGTGGAGGTGGATTATTACGGAACAGCATACGGAATTATCAATCCTAAAGCTGAGTTCAAAGTAGTGATAGAAGCCCACGCCGACGAAATCTCTTGGTATGTGAATTATATCACGGATGATGGATTGATTTATGTTATTAGAAATGGTGGTTCAGACCAAGTCATCGCACCATCTAAAGTGGTAAATATTCATGGTAAAAAAGGCGTAGTGAAGGGAGTTTTCGGCTGGCCTGCTATTCATACGAGAGCCAATCAGAACGAGCCAACACCGAAATTGGACAATATTTTCATTGACTGCGGTGCGACTACCAAGGAGGAAGTAGAGGAGCTGGGTATCCATGTGGGCTGTATGATTACTTATCCAGATGAATTCTTTGAGCTGAATGACAGATATTTTGTTTGTAGAGCATTGGACAATAGAATGGGAGGTTTCATGATTGCTGAGGTGGCTCGTATGCTGAAAGAAAACAAGAAAAAACTGCCGTTTGGGTTGTATATTACCAATTCCGTTCAGGAAGAAATCGGGCTTCGTGGAGCAGAGATGATAGCAGAACGCATAAAACCAAATATTGCGATAGTTACGGATGTTACCCACGATACTACCACTCCGATGATTGAGAAAAAGAAGGAGGGCGACCAAAAATGTGGAGCAGGGCCTGTAATTGCCTATGCACCAGCAGTGCATCACAAAGTGAGAGATTTGATAATAGAAACTGCTGAGAGAAATAATATTCCGTTCCAAAGAGCAGCGTGCAGCAGGGCTACGGGAACAGATACAGATGCCTTTGCTTATTCTAATGGAGGAATTCCATCGGCACTGATTTCCTTGCCGCTTAGATACATGCACACTACGGTAGAAATGGTAGATAAGAAAGATGTAAGTGATATTATAAAATTGATTTACAATACTTTATTACAAATTAAACCTAAAATAGACCTAAAATATTTTTAGTAAAAATTAGAAAATTATGAAAATCAATCTTCCAGATAAACTGTATTATTCGATAGGAGAGGTAGCGCTGGCTTTCGGGGTCAATGCATCACTACTCCGCTATTGGGAGAAAGAATTTCCTATTCTCAATCCTAAAAAGAATAAGAAAGGAACCCGCTATTTCACGCCGGAGGACATTAAAAACTTGAAGATTATTTATCATTTGGTCAAAGAAAAAGGCTACACGCTGGATGGAGCCCGTATTGCGCTGGTAACCAATGATAAAATAGAGGAAAGTGTAAATATCATAGAGCGACTTGAATTTGTTAAAAGTGAACTAAATAAGCTAAAAAATTCACTAATTGACAAAGAATAGGCATAAATATATTGTTTAATTCTAAAAAATAGTTTTATATTTGCTATCCAAAAAATATAATAAATCATTATGGAAGTAGTTCAACAGAAGAAGGGACATCCTAAAGGACTTTACCTCTTGTTTTTTACTGAGATGTGGGAGCGTTTCAGTTATTATGGAATGCGTGCGATACTCATGTATTATCTTACAAAAACATATTTGCAGGGAGGATTAGGAATAAACTCAGCAGAAGCAAGTATTATTTATGGTAATTTTACGGGATTAGTGTATTTTACACCATTGATTGGCGGGTGGTTAGCAGATAAATATCTAGGGCAGAGATTAGCTGTTACTATTGGCGGGATTACGATGATGTTCGGGCAATTTGCTCTTTTTCTAATGAATAATATGACAGGGCTCTATATAGGTCTATTGTTATTAATTATAGGTAATGGGTTCTTTAAACCTAATATTTCTATATTGGTAGGGAATTTATACAAAGATGGTGATGAAAGAAGAGACTCCGCATTTTCTATTTTTTATATGGGGATAAATTTAGGTGCATTAATAGCCCCTATCGTAATAGGAGTTTTAACAGATGATATTTTTGCAGCTAAGGATAATAGCGGAGAAATAATATCTTATGGGTATAGATATGGATTTTTAGCAGCATCTATTGGTATGTTATTAGGGCAGGTGGTGTTTAATTTATTAGCCCCTAAGTATTTAGGAGAGATAGGAACAAAACCTGTTGTCAAATCCGAAAAACAAGAGGAAGGGCAGCAAGTAGATACTTTAAATAAAGAAGAGAAAAATAAAATAAGCGTAATATTTATTTTATTCTTATTTGCAGTATTCTTTTGGGCTGGATTTGAACAAGCAGGTTCTTCAATAGCATTATATACAGATAAATTTATTGATAGAGAAGTTGTATTACCATTTATTGGAAAAAAGACAATTCCACCAGCTTGGTTTCAATCAGTAAACCCTTTCTTCGTTGTTACTTTAGCTCCGTTGTTTGCAATGTTTTGGAGTTCTCCTCTAGGGAGAAAAATATCTACACCTATTAAAATGGGGGTGGGGATGGTCATTCTAGGAATAGGTTTTTGGTTTATGTTAGGTGCCGTTTCGGAGAGAGGTGGAGATATAAAAGATACAGCAGTAAAGGCAAGTCTTTTTTGGTTAGTAATGACATATTTTGTACATACAGTAGGGGAATTATGTATTTCGCCAGTTGGTTTATCAGTGGTTACTAAACTTTCTCCACCAAAATTGGCTTCAGTGCTTATGGCGGTATGGATGTTGTCATCTTCGGTTGCTAATTTCTTGGGAGGATTTATTGCTGCTTATGTGGAAAAAATGGGAGCAGGACAAATTTTTACATATATTTCAGGATTTGTCATTGTTTGTGGAGTATTGCTTATATTGCTTAATAAGCCTATCAGTAAAATGATGCATGGAGTGAAATAAATGAAATATGTTAAATAAAGTATAAAAGACCGTTAAATTTCGGTCTTTTATTTTTTCAAAGAAAAAAGTTTTTATATTTGTTGCTTGTAAATTTTAGTATTCGAATGAAAAAAATAGCAATTGTATTTTCTGTGTTTTCATCAATGTTTATGATGGCACAAGTGAATTGGATGACCATGGATCAGGCGCTGGAAGCACAGAAAAAAACGCCAAAAAAGATAATGATTAAGTTCTACACAGACTGGTGTTCTATGTGCAAAATGATGGATAAAAATACTTTTTCCAATCCTGTGATTACAGAATATATCAATGATAATTATTATGCGGTGAAATTTAATTCCGAAGGGAATGAAGATGTAACTTTCCAAGGAAAAAAATTCAATAATCCAGAATTTAACCCAAAAAGAAAACCTACTTATGGAGGCGGGCCTCAGCACCAGTTTGTAACTTATTTTGGTGTGAAAGGATATCCTACCACAGTTTTCCTTGACGAAGACCAAAAGCTTTTGACAGGGCTTGTGGGTTATTTTAATCCGAGAGACATGGAAGCCTATTTAGCTCTTTTTGCGACAAATGAATTTAAAAAAATAAAAACTCAGCAAGAGTGGCAGTCTTACAGAGAGAAATTTAAACATAAAATTAAAGGTTAATCTTATGAAAAAACTAATTTTCTTGATGGGAATTTTTGGGATGAGCCTTCTTCACGCTCAGAGTAATATCCCTGAAGCTCAGAAAGGAGTAGAATACGGCGCGGGCGTTCCTGAAAACATTACTTATAATGTGCAGTCTATAGACCAAGTGATAAAGTCTCTGAAGAAGAAAAACGAGATAGACAGAGTAACCATCAGAGGAAAAGTAACGGCGGTCTGTCCTAAAAAAGGATGCTGGCTTACATTAGAAAACACTCAGAATGTAGAGGTTTTCGTGAAGATGAAAGATTATGCTTTTTTCCTTCCGCAGAATATTGCTGGTAAAACTATTCTGCTGGATGCGAAAGTGACTAAACAAGAAACTTCTGTGAAAGAACTTCGCCATTATGCCGAGGATGCAGGAAAATCAAAAGAAGAAATTGCAAAAATCACAAAACCAAAAGTAGAAATACGAGTTTTAGCAAACGGAATCAAAGTCATAGATTGATAATTTTTTAAGTTAAACAAAAAAAGCACTCCTTTTTGGAGTGCTTTTTTATTAAATATCTTTGGGTTTCTTCTTCACGAATAATGTGAGTAAAAATCCTAAACAAAGCAGAACCAGTCCGATAATGTAGGAATAAACTCCTGCCTGTTCTTGGAAATAATCTTTCATATAAGCCGTAATCTGCGGGCCTATCAGTCCGCCTATTCCCCAGCCCACCATCATAATTCCGTAGAGAGAGGCCATCAGATTAGGGTTGTATTGTTCTTTGACCAAAGAAGGCATTACCCCAAGGCTTCCGCCATAGCACAATAAAACCAAGCAAACGCCCAAGAAAAATACGATAGGATTTTGAGTAAAAATGAGGACAATGAAAATGCAGATTTCTATCAAAAAAATCATTCTAAAAGTCTGGATTCTTCCTGCTTTATCAGATACACCTCCCCACATAAATCTTCCAAAACCATTGCATAGAGAACTTATCCCTATCAGTGTAGCACCGTGCTGCTCTAGCTCTGTGGCATCTGTCATTCCCCCAGCTCTCAAGTAGTCTTGTAATAAAGGCGACTGGAACGCGATGAAAATCATCCCTGCAATCACACTGAACATGAAAAACAACCAAGATGCAATGTATTCACGCTGGATAATGGTTTTATAAATTGCTGAAAATGAGATTTCTGATGTGTTTTGGGAAGTGGTGTTTTTTATGCTTAATTGATAAGTAAATATCGGCAAAACAATCAGCAGCATACAGCCAATTGCAAGGAAAGTAATAGCCAGATTTTCCTCAAATAAGTTCAAGAAAAATGGTGCTAATATTTTAGACATGATTAAAGCACCCAGCCCAAAACCTGTGACCACCAGTCCAGTGGCAAGACCTTGTTTGTCTGGAAACCAGCTCGATACAGCCACCACGGGCGTTACATATGCCATTCCTAAACCTATCCCGCCAATAAACCCGAAACCAATGTATAGTAAAGGCAAAATCTCTAATTTTAGAGCAAAATAAGAAACGATATATCCCAGCCCATAGAGCACAGCTCCCATAGTAGCGAGGTTTTTTAGTTTGAACTGATGTAGTTTCGCGCCGCACCATGCTGATGTTACTCCCATCATCAGGTTAGAAATACTAAAAGCCCACGCCGTTTCGCCCTGTGTCCAGCCATAGGCCTCGCTGACAGGCTTCTGAAAGAAACTCCATGCATAGACCGTTCCCAAAAATAAATGGGTAAGAATAGCCGCAATAGCTATGAACCAACGATTTTTATTCTCCATATAAAATAATTAGGGCGCAAAAATATATAAATAATTTGAAACGAAAAAAATGTAATTCTTTCAGGGTTTTGAAATAAAAATTACCCTCTATTATTGAGGGTAATTCGCAATTTTAAATTTATAAATGAAAAAACTAAACTTTATTCTGCTAACATTTCAAAGTCTCCTTTTATTTGAACTTTGTCGCTAATCACTGCTTCTGGATATCCTCCACCGACACCGAAATCAGAACGCTTGATAACTCCTACCACTTGGTATCCGTAAGTTTTTTTCTTACTCATAGGATTTACGACCATTCCTTTGTACAGCATATTTACGGTAACAGGCTTAGTTACACCATGAAGCGTAAGATTTCCTGTTACTTGGTACAGGTTTTTCTTTATCGCTTTGATGCTGGTTCCTTGGAAAGTCATCTCTGGGAATTTTTTCACATCGAAGAAATCTTCATTTTTAAGATGATTATCCCTTGCCTCTATGTGCGTGTTGATAGAATTCACATCCACCACGAAATTGATTTTAGAGTTTGTGAAATTCTTTTCATCAACATTCATATTTAGAGTAGCTTTCTCAAAATTTCCTGTAATTTCGCTAATTCCCAAGTGTGTTACCGAAAACTGAATTCTACTGTGCGCAGGGTCTGATTTTAAAGCATTTTGGGCAAATGAATTTACAGCCATTAGACCCATAAATAATAATGATGCTATCTTTTTCATATTTTCTAATTTTATTATGCAAAGATAGATTTTTAATTTTTTATAAATCCTTGATGTATGATAAGAAATTCTTTCTCAATATAAATGAACTGCTAAAAATAGCTTTAGTAATAAGATAAATATTAACTGTAACATCTTTTAACACTCTATATACTTGTTTTAATGCTCTGGATAACGAAAGGACTTCCTCCGCTTCATTGTCTCAATCTTCGGAAACGGGAATATCAGTTTATTTTAAAAACGAAACAGTTTTCCTAGGATTATTTTCAGGAAATGATACCCAAAGCAGTAAAGATTTTGTATCTTTGCCCTCGAAAAAAACGCTGAAAAAAGTCAACTATGACAAAGATGATTTCTACACAGAATGCACCCGCTGCCATTGGACCTTACACTCAAGCAGTACTAGCAGGAGGTATTCTATATATCTCTGGCCAGATTCCTATAAATCCTAAAACAGGAGAAATGGCAAAAGGCATCGCTGCAGAAACTCATCAGGTAATGGAAAATCTAAAAGCCATTTTAGAAGAAGCCCAAATGACTTTTTCTAATGTAGTGAAAACAAGCATTTTCATTAAAAACATGGATGATTTTGGTATCGTAAATGAAATATACGCCTCTTACTTCCAAGACAGCATTTATCCAGCCAGAGAAACCATCCAAGTAGTAGCTCTTCCTAAAAATGCAAACATAGAAATTTCTATGACAGCTCATCAAAAATAAATTATGGGATTTTTAAGAAATACTTTTGCGGTTTTACTGGGATTGGCGGTTGCTATGTTTGTAATTGCTGCTGGACTACGGCTCAATTCAGAGTGGGTAACTTACTCTGGGTTTTCTCCTTACGAAAACTGGGGCAGACTATTGGAGGAAATGTACCATGATAAGGCTTTTTTCGTGGCATTGCTCATCTCCACAGGGATAGCATCCATCATAGGTGGAGTTACAACAGCCATTGTAGTGAAACAAGCAAAGGTAGCCTACGCCATGCTGATTGGCTTTATCCTTTTATTTATGGCGGTTTTGGATATTATTATATTCCCCTACCACCCTACTTTTTATCAGGTAGGAATTTTCCTTACTTTCTTCCCTTTCTCGTGGATAGGCGGTAAAATAGTGGAAATTTTCTTCTCCAAGAAGAAAAAATAAGTTGATTTTAATATCATTATAAAAATTATGAGCTTTTTTTACATAAAATTGTAAAATTAGCTTGTTTTATTTTAACTTTGCACAAACCTAAACGAATGTCTAAAAATAATACCAAATACATCTTCGTAACGGGAGGTGTAACATCATCATTAGGAAAAGGAATAGTTTCTGCTTCTCTCGGTATGTTACTGAAAGCCAGAGGATTTAAAGTTACGATACAGAAACTTGACCCTTATATCAACATCGACCCAGGGACACTGAACCCGTACGAACATGGCGAATGCTATGTGACCGAAGACGGCGCAGAAACAGACCTTGACTTGGGACACTATGAGAGATTTCTGGATACCAATACCAGCCAAAATAATAATGTAACCACAGGAAGAATCTACCAAACCGTAATCGAAAAAGAGCGAAAAGGTGACTTCTTAGGAAAAACCGTGCAGGTAATCCCGCACATTACCAATGAGATAAAGAGAAGAATAAAAATTCTTTCTAATGAAGGCTATGATATCATCATCACTGAAATAGGCGGAACTGTGGGAGACATAGAGTCTTTGCCTTACATAGAGTCTGTTCGCCAGTTGAAATGGGAGCTGGGAGAGAAAAACTCTATGGTGATTCACCTTACTTTGCTGCCTTATTTGGCTTCAAGTGGTGAATTAAAAACAAAACCTTCTCAGCACTCTGTAAAAGCATTGATGGAAAGCGGCGTTCAGGCAGATGTTTTAGTGTGTAGAACCGAACACACCATCACCAAAGACATCAAGTCTAAACTTGCTCAGTTCTGTAATGTAGCCATAGAAAATGTAGTGGAATGCAAGGATGTAGACACCATATACCGCGTTCCTATAGAACTGCACGAGCAGAATTTTGACCAAGTGGTTCTCAAAGGTTTAGGGCTTCCTTATGACAAAGAACCCAACCTAAAAAACTGGCAAAATTTCCTTAAAAAATATAAAAACCCTAAGAAAACTGTAGAAATAGGGCTTGTCGGCAAATATGTTTCTTTGCAGGATTCATACAAATCCATAGCCGAGGCTTTCATCCACGCAGGAGCATCAGAGGAAATAGATGTGAAACTAAAATGGATCTACAGCGGTGACCTAGAAAACGGAAATGCAGAAGATTATCTAAAAGATTTAGATGGTATTCTCATTGCTCCTGGTTTTGGCGACAGAGGAATAGCAGGGAAAATAACTGCTGCTAAATACGCCAGAGAAAACAACATTCCGCTATTAGGAATTTGTCTCGGAATGCAGATTGTCACGATAGAATTTGCGAGAAATGTATTAGGATTTGAAAAGGCGAATAGTATGGAGTTTGATGACAACTCGCCTTACCCTGTTATCAGCCTAATGGAGGAGCAAAAAGATGTAATAGACAAAGGCGGAACTATGCGTCTGGGCGCTTGGAAATGCGAACTAAAACCAAACACCAAAATCGCGCAAATCTACAATGCAGAACTGATTTCAGAAAGACATCGCCACAGATATGAGTTTAACAATGACTACATAGAAGATTACGAGAAAAAAGGACTTATCCCTTCTGGTTTCAACCCTGAAACCCACCTCGTAGAAGTAGTGGAACTCAAAGACCATCCTTTCTATGTAGGTGTGCAGTACCATCCAGAATACAAAAGTACAGTGGCATCTCCACATCCGCTGTTCATTGCTTTTATAAAAACATCTGTAAAGCATAAGAAATAATTTTATTTATCAATAGCCCTTTTAACTCGTAAGTTAAAAGGGTTTATTTATCATTTTATTTCTAATAAAAATCACAACTTATTTTCTAATGAAATAAATCTTTTCACTAATTTTTGTTTATCTTTGTCGGCAATAATTTTTTAAACTAAAAAAATGCAGAATAGTAACAGAGGATTTGAAAGAGGCCAATTTATCAATATGGTTGTCTTTGCTGGATTTATTTTGGCGGTATTGCTTTTTTTCCAGTATTCTAATAAAAATGATAAGAAAAAAGAGGCTGAACAACAAGTAAAAACCGAACAAAGTGAAAAAATTGTAAAAGCAGTTGCCTCTCATAATGGAGAAAAATCAGTTCTCAAAAATGATGAACTTACTTTGGAAATTTCTAACCTTGGCGGGCAGATTTCTTCGGTAAGAATGAACCAATACAACTCTTATGACAAAACAGACAAAAATAAACCTCTGTATTTATTCAATAACGAGAACTCAAACTACGGATTTGCTTTTAAAGACAAAGCTGGTAAATTAGTAAGCACCAAAGATTTAAACTTTACTCCGACAGTAAATGGCAATGTAATAACTCTACAAGCACAGCTGGAGTCTGCTACCATTCAATTTATCTATACTTTACAAAAAAACTACAAAGTTGATTTCCAAGTAAAAACAGAAGGACTTTCTAAAGTAACTAATGATAACAAAGTTCAGTTTTCTTGGGATTATCAGGCTTTGGCTACAGAAAAAGGAAGAACACAGCAGCAGGGCTACACAGAGTTTGTTTATTCATTTGACAACTATTCCAGCTATGATTATGATGGAAGAGGAGAAATGGAGGAAACCGAAGAAACACTAGACTGGATCGGTGTGAAAAGCCAGTTCTTCACGGCTGTTTTCGAGGCTAAAAACGGACTTACACAGTCTACAGGAAGCCAAGAACCAGTGGACAAAGGCGATTATCTAAAAACTTTCAACTATAAATCTGAAGTAAATCTTTCTGGAAACAAGGAGTTTAACGAAAGTTTCTCTTGGTATTTCATGCCGTTAGATTTGGATTTACTTAAAAGCTATGATAAAAACTTTGATAGAATCTTGCCGCTCGGCTGGTCATTCATCAGAACTATCAATGTTTGGTTCTTTATCCCTATTTATGAATTTATTCAAAACCATTTAGGACTTACGGCTGGTTGGGCTATTTTAGTTCTGACTATCATGGTTAAACTTATCCTATCGCCTATCATGTTCAAACAGCACAAACTAAGTGCGATGATGAGAGTAATCCGACCTGAAGTAGATGCTGTAAACGAAAAATACAAAGATGCTGACCCACTGAAAAAACAACAGGAAGTGTTGGCGGTGTATAGGAATGCGGGAGTCAATCAGCTGGCGGGATGTATTCCAGCCCTTATGCAGGTGCCTATTTTCTATGCGCTATTCCGTTTCTTCCCGAATTATATCGATTTCCGAGGCAAGAGCTTCTGGTTCGTAGAGGATTTATCTTCATATGATGATATCATCAAGATTCCTTCTAACTTCCTAGGAATAGACCATTTGAGTATTTTTGCGGTGGCTTGTACAGTGGTTATTTTAATCTACACTATCATGACTTCTGGAAACATGCAGGCACCAAGACAAGAAGGAATGCCAGACATGAGACCTCTGATGTACATTTTCCCTGTTACATTCATGTTCTTCCTGAACTCTGCTGCATCTGGGCTTTCTTGGTACTATTTTGTGTCAAATGCTCTGAACATCGTGATTGTACTTGTTATCAAGAACTTTATCATTGATGAAAAGAAAATTCACGCTCAAATTCAAGAAAATAAAGCTAAACCAGCTAAAGAAGGGCGATTCCAAAGAAAAATGCGTGAGCTGATGGAACAAGCACAAGAACAGCAGAAAGAGCAACAAAAACAACAGAAAAACAACAAAAAATAATTTTAATTATTTATAAATCAACCTTCAGCATTACTCTAAAAAAGAAAATGTTGAAGGTTTTTCTTTTGAATTATGAAAAAAGTAATCATCATCGGAGGAGGCGCTTCTGGATTTTTTACCGCTGCAAATATTGATACTAAATTATACGATGTCACTATTTTAGAACAAAATTCTGATGTCCTGCAAAAAGTAAAAATCTCAGGCGGCGGCAGATGTAATGTTTCCCACGCCTGTTTTGACCCGAGAGAACTCGTGCAATTCTACCCTCGTGGAAACAAAGAACTCCTCAGCGTGTTTACAAAATTCCAGCCTGGGGACACCATGAACTGGTACGAAGAACACGGCGTAGCCCTCAAAATAGAAGATGACAACCGAATTTTTCCTGAAAGCAACTCATCACAAAGCATCATAGACTGCCTGGTCAATGAATGCAGAAAGAAAAATGTAAAAATACTTACCAAACAGACCGTTACCGAGATTTTACCGCAGGAAAACGGATATAAAATCCATACCACAGACCAAAATTATTTCGCGGATTATGTGGTATTCAGCACAGGAAGTTCGCCGAAAGCATTTAAAATACTGGAAAAACTCGGTCATCAGATTATCGCGCCCGTTCCGTCTTTATTTACATTTAACATTAAAAATGAAATACTGAAAGACCTCATGGGAACGAGTTTTCAGTATGTAGATATTGAAATTCCAAAATTAAATTTAGAAGAATCCGGCTCTCTGCTTATCACCCACTGGGGACTGAGCGGCCCTGCAATCCTAAAACTATCGGCATGGGGAGCGAGAGAACTTGCGGCACTAAAATACCAGTTTGAAATCATCGTTAATTTTATCGGAACAGCTTCAGAAGATGCTTTGGAAATATTTAGAAATTTCAAAGAAAATGAACCGAAAAAATCCATTGGTCAGGCTAAGATTTTTGATATTACCAATCGTTTTTGGCAAAGAATTTTATTCGTTTCTGGAATTGATACAACTAAACAATTAGCCAATATCAACAACAAAGAAATGCAGAAAATCATAGAAAATCTGTGCTGCTGCCGAATGAATGTGACAGGAAAAAGCACCTTCAAAGAGGAGTTCGTCACGGCGGGCGGTGTGGATCTGAAGGAGATGGATTTCAAAACCATGAAAAGCAAAAAACTGCCCAATTTCTACATCTCTGGCGAGGTTCTCAACATCGATGCGGTTACTGGCGGGTTCAACTTCCAAGCGTGCTGGAGCGAAGGCTGGCTGATTGCTCAGGACTTAAACGCTGTGAACTAAGTTTTTTGTTTTTGATTTGAAAGGACAAAAATCAGCACCATGTTCAATAATATCAAATAAAAACCGATTTTCAGCTGGTTGATATTTTCTATAATTTCCAAAAAATAAAACCACACTACTGAGCCTAACAACAAAACTATGTTAATAATAGACAAAGTCCTTATTAACATAGTTTTATTGAATACTGAACCTATAAACATTAATATCACTAAAAATAATACAAGCGGATAACATATAAAAGGAGAAAACTCAAAATCCTCTATTCTGTCCGTTTCAAAATTAAAATAAACCGCTTCATAGAAGTTATACACTCTACCCTGATTATCCAGAATAGGCTCTGATTTAGAGAGTGTTTGACTTTCTTCCAAAGTATCCAATACAAGAGTGTCTGATTGGGCTTCTGTATTATTTTCCACTGAAATGGCCGTTTCAGCCACGACTTCTGATTTCTTCTCCACACCAGAACATGTCTTTAAAAACGGCAGGAAGAAAATCAAAAAGTTGAGTAAAACTAAGCCTTTCAATTTTATTATATTGTTCATTTTATAGATTAAAAATCCTTTTCTTTAAAGGTTTTCTGCACCTTATCTTTTTCGGATAAAATGATATCAGACATTGGAAGTTTCCAGTCTATGTTCAGCTCTGCATCATTCCAAATGATACCACCTTCGGATTCTTTATTATAAAAATTATCACATTTGTAGGTAAAAACTGCGGTCTCGCTCAGCACCGAAAATCCATGAGCAAAGCCCCTTGGAATGTAGAGCTGGAGCTTATTCTCAGCACTAAGCTCTAATCCGAACCACTGCCCAAAAGTAGGCGAATCTTCGCGCAAATCTACCGCAACATCCCAGACTCTTCCCTCCAAGCAAGACACCAGTTTCGCCTGAGCCATGTCTCCTTTCTGCAAATGCAGCCCACGAAGAACTCCGTAAGAAGATTTGGAAACATTGTCCTGAACGAAATGTCCGTTCATCCCTGTCAGCTGCTCGAATTTTTGTTCATTGAATTTTTCATAAAAATATCCTCTGTCGTCCTCAAAAACAGTAGGTTCTATGATGTAGCAGTCTTTCAGCTGTGTTGTTTTTATTTTCATTTTTCTATAAATATTCTATGATTTTTTCCAAAGCAATCCCTCTAGACCCTTTCAGCAGAATATTCTGAGAGGTTATCGCATAATTTTTGAGAAATTCTGCCAATTCCTCAGAGGTTGTGAAAGATTTTCCAGAAGAATTTATTTCTTTAAAATGTTTTCCAACGGTAATGATTTCGTTAAAAGACAGGGATTTTGCCAAAGATAAAATATTCTGATGCTCTTTGTGGCTCTCCTCTCCTAGTTCCAGCATGTCACCAATGATGATGGTCTTTGTTCCTTCAAATTCATTAAAGTTTTTAAGGGAAAGCGCCATACTGCTCGGGTTTGCATTGTAGGTATCCAAAACAAGCGTTTTTCCGTTTCTATTGATGACCTGAGAACGCATGTTTGTGGGCGTATAATTCTCTATTGCGGTCTTAATCTGATGAACTTCCACTCCGAAATGAAGCCCTAAACTCGCTGCTGCACAGAGATTAGTGAAATTATACTCTCCCGTAAGGTGGGATTTTATTTTTTGCCCTTGATAAATAAGTCCTGCTAAATTCTGCTCTGTGAATTTATCAAAATGATAATCCGAAGATTCTTTACCAAATGTTATTTTATTTGGATAAGATTCCGTCTTTCTTAGCTGAATTTCATCTGTTTCATTCACCAAAATAGTTTGATTATGCTGAATCAAATAATCATAAAGCTCTGATTTTCCTTTAATCACTCCTTCAAATCCTCCAAATCCCTCTAAATGAGCCTTTCCAAAATTGGTCACATAGCCGATATTCGGTTTTGCCAGAGAGCATAAAAATTCTATTTCTTTCTGATGATTTGCTCCCATTTCTACCACAGCCATCTCGTGTTCATTGGTTATGGAGAGCAGTGTTAAAGGAACGCCTATGTGATTATTGAGATTCCCGAAAGTATATTGAGTTTTATATTTTTGAGAAAGAACAGCATGAATAAGTTCTTTTGTAGTGGTTTTTCCATTGCTTCCTGTAAGAGCTATTATTGGAATTTTAAGCTGCTCACGATGATAAAGAGCCAGCTCTTGTAAAAACTCCAAAGTTGAAGGAGTAAAAAATATATTTTTTTGAGCATCGGCATACTGTTTATCCTCCACAATAACAGCCGAGGCTCCATGTTCGACAGCCATTTCTGCCAATGTAGCAGCATTAAAATGCTCCCCAGAAAAAGCAAAAAAGACATCTCCTTTTTTTATTTTTCTACTATCTATGCATACATTTCCTGCATTAAAGTATGCAGAATAAAATTCTCTAATATCAATCATTCCCCAAAAATATAAAATCCTTTCCAAAATTGGAAAGGATTTTTATAATTAATTATTATCTTCTAGATCTTTGGTTTAATTTATCTTTCGCATCTTGAGCAACACGGAAACCAATCCATCCATAAGCTTTATTTTCATCCTTAAATCTTCTCTGTCCTGGATCCAGCCAATAAGCTGTATCTCTCCATGAACCTCCTTTTACTACTCTTATGGTATTAGACATTTTAGAAGTTCTTTGCTTATCATCTTTCTGAAGGACTACTTTTCCTTGTCCATCTACTATAAATCTTCTCTTCACAGAGTTATACATGCTGAACTTAGCGGAAGCACTATCATCAAGAACTTTTCCGTAACCAGATTCTAATGAAGACATAAAGTCACCATCCATATAGTTCTTATTATCTTGTTTGGTAACTCTTTCATATTGACCAGGCAATCCTTTATAAACAAGCCTTCCATCATTTAAGGTATCATACTTTATAGTATTTCCTGTTATTTTCTTATAAGTTCCATCTGGATTTTTCACAGACTCAACAATCATATTACCTCTATAATAGTTGAAATCATTAGCTTCTTCATCTATAATAGGTCTGTATACATCAGATGTCCATTCTGCAACATTCCCAAACATACCATAGATTCCTAAATCATTAGACGGATATCTTTTCACATCAGAAGTTGCTGGAGAACCATCATTATTCCACCCTGCAATACCAGAATAGTCTCCTCTACCTTGTTTAAAGTTTTCAAGATACATTCCTCTGAAAGCACCTCTCTTTCCTCTTAACTGGTCTTCTTTTGGAGTTTTTCCTAAATAGTTATTATAATCTCTATTTTTTTGAAGTCCAAGAGCTGCATATTCCCACTCTACTTCAGTTGGAAGTCTAAATCTAGTAACTACACCTGCAGTAGCATTTCTATTAGCAGACTGAATTTTAGTATTTTTTGTTTTAATACCTGTTGTCTTTTCTACTCTTTTTTGATCTACATAAGACTGCATTTCTGGGTCATTAGATCTAAATTTATCTAAATTGAAAGTATTATCCCCTTGATTGTTAGACTCATTTGCATAGTAATCTTTTTTGATTACTCCTTTATCCATAAGGGCTTTTTCATTTGCTCTATCAGTAAGCCAGTCACAATATCTAGATGCTTGAATCCAAGACACCCCTACTACTGGATAATAATCATACTCTGGAGAACGGAAATAAGTCTCAGAATAATCATTTCTAGAAAGTTTGTTATTCCAAACCAAAGTATCTGGCAGTGCCCCTGAATAAATATTTTTAAAATTAGGGTCAGATGCTGGGAAAACGAATTTCAACCAAGTCACATACTCACGGTATTCGTAGTTGGTAATTTCAGTTTCACCTATAAAGAATGAGCTTACCTGCATTCTTCTTGGAGAATTATTCCAATCATGCATTACATCATCCTTTACCAATCCCATTACAAAAGAACCACCACCTACATACACCATCCCTGGCCATCCTTTTTGCTTTTGCTCTTTACCTGTGAAAAACCAACCTCTTTGGTCATTTGGTTTCCATCCTGTCTTACTTGTAAAACTTTTTGTTCCACCTCCACTTTTAACATTACTATTCCCCCCACAACTTGTAAGGATAGTGATAGCACTCAAAGCAGACAATGAGAATAATCTTAATTTTTTCATAATATTCCTAAAATATATACTATTCTTAATTTCAGAGTACAAAGAAAAATAAATTATTTCTTTTATCCAAAATATATATCATTTTTTTAACGATAAAATTTTATTTTTATTATTTTTAACCTTAAAATTTATTTTTCCACGA
>ERZ772971.359-NODE-359-length-29738-cov-6.542937_pt1 | contig 29738 bp, 32 predicted proteins | sample MGYA00511943_ERZ772971 | MGnify/ENA primary metagenome ERZ772971 (study PRJEB29015, sample SAMEA2737929) | human oral metagenome | biome: human oral; feature: human-associated habitat; material: dental | place: China | collected 2144 ... | reverse complement strand
GCGTTGCCGCTGGTGTCCGTTACGCCTTTACCGGCAACGCGGACGGGTGGTTTGACGCGGGCGAGCCTTTAGCCCCTGTTGCACAACAGGCAGAGGGTCGGCGGTTCGATTATGAGCCGTTTTACAACGTTGGGCATTCCAAACCGCGCGAACGTGAGGCAATAGGCTTTGCACAATTACGCGCCCTTGCCGATAACTATGACGTGCTGCGTTTGGTTATCGAGAAGCGCAAAGACCAAATGGAGTGTCTCAAGTGGACGATCCAAAAGCGCGATATTGAATCAACTGCAAACAACGAATCACAACGCAAAGACCGAAAGGTTGATGAAGCGATTGCGTTCTTCCAGTCGCCTGACAAAGAACACACATGGGCGGACTGGCTGCGCATCTTGCTGGAAGACCTATTCGTCATTGACGCACCGTGCATCTACCCACGCAAAACACTGGGCGGCGACTTGTACGCCCTTGAAGTGATAGATGGGGCGACGATTAAGCGCGTGCTTGATAACACGGGGCGTATGCCTTTGCCGCCCGAAACGGCGTATCAGCAAATCTTGCACGGCATGGCGGCGGTTGACTACACGGCAGATGAATTGGTTTACCGTTCGCGCAATAACCGAAGCTACAAGGTTTACGGCTATTCGCCCGTCGAGCAAATCATTATGACCGTGAATATTGCCCTTAAACGGCAGATTCACGCGCTGGAATACTACACGGCGGGCAGCGTTCCCGATGCTTTGGTCGGCGTGCCTGAAACGTGGTCAATGGAAGACATTAAACGCTTCCAAGAGTATTGGGATTTGTTGTTGTCAGGCGAGACGGCGGAGCGGCGCAAGCTGCGTTATGTGCCGGGCGAGTTGTCCCGAAACTTTAAAGAGACAAAGCAGCCGCCTTTAAAGGACGTTTACGACGAATGGTTGGCGCGTGTCGTCTGCTTTGCGTTTAGTGTCGAGCCTACGCCGTTTGTCGCACAGGTAAACCGAAGCGTGGCAGAGACGAGCCGTGAGCAGTCGCTCTCCGACGGCATGAGCAGTCTGAAAAACTGGGTAAAAGCCCTGATTGATGACGTGCTTGCCCGTTACATGGATATGGCGGCGTATGAGTTTGTTTGGAAGGAAGAGGAATCACTCAATCCGAAAGAACAGGCAGAAATTTACGCTATCTACAAAAACGCAGGCATCTTGACCGCTGATGAAATCCGCGCCGAACTGGGTAAGGAGCCGTTACCGGAGCAAGATAATCATGATCCGAATAAGCAAGACGACCAGCAACCTGAAGAGCAACCGAGCCAAGAGGCTGAAAAGCTGGGAAAGTCGGAAAGCCCGATGAGCGAAGACGAAGCCGCCGCGCTTATTGAGGCTTATTTGCTGACGCGTGTTGACGGCTTGGCTGAACAGATAACCGCGCTGATTGATGGGGCGGCTGTTGACTGGCAGGCTGATGACCTCGCCGCCGAACTGAATCGGGTAGCGAAAATCGTTACCGACGGCTTGGATTTTGGCGAGTGGGACGGCTTGTCCAATGTGGTCGAGCCGATTATCAGGCGGGCGGCTGAAGATGGGGCGGTTGCCGCATTGTTGCAGGTAATGCCTGACCCTGCTGTCGGTATGGTTACGAATATTCGCAGCCGTGCCGTCAAGTGGGCGCATGACCGCGCCGCCGAAATGGTCGGCATGAAGTGGGTGGGCGGCGAGCTTATCCAAAATCCTGCCGCCGAGTGGCAAATCACAGAGGGAACGCGCGAAATGATACGCGCCCAAGTGGTCGAAGCCATGCGAAACGGCGACAGCGTGCAGGAATTGGCGGGGCGTCTGAAAGAATCTCACGCCTTTAGCAATACCCGCGCCCGAACCATCGCCCGAACAGAGACGGCGATGGCGGACAACATGGGCAACCTGATAGGCTGGGAAGAAACGGGGCTTGTTGCCGGTAAGCGGTGGATAACCGCTGAAGATGACAAGGTGTCTGAGATTTGCAATACAAATGGGGATATGGGCGTGATTGGTCTGCATGAGCATTTCGCACATGGAGGCATGACACCGCCAGCGCACCCTAATTGCAGATGTACGGTCGTCCCTGTTTTGGCAGAGGATATGACGAAAGTTTAGTTTTTACTGGTGGTAGTGATGGGTTTGCCGCTCTCTTTACGAGGGCGGCTTTTTTTTGGAGTACAGAATGGCAAAGTTATACGCAGAAATCGTCAAGATGGAAGCGCAGGACGACGGTACCGTCAAAGTTTGGGGTTATGCCTCAAGTGAGGCGGTCGATTCGGACGGCGAAATCATCGCAGCGGAAGCAATGAAAGCGGCTATTCCCGACTATATGAAGTTTGGCGCGGTGCGTGAAATGCACGGTTCAAACGCGGCGGGGACGGCTATCGAAATCAACGTCGAAGACGACGGGCGCACATTCTTCGGTGCGCATATCGTTGACCCTGTCGCAGTGACGAAAGTCAAAACAGGCGTTTACAAAGGCTTTTCAATCGGCGGCAGCGTTACCGCCCGCGACGAGTTGAATAAGTCGCAAATTACGGGCTTGAAGCTGACAGAAATCAGCCTTGTTGATCGTCCTGCAAATCCTGACGCGGTGTTTACCTGCTTTAAAGCAGATAAGCCCAAAGACGGTGAAGAAGCAGCGGATAAGGACGACAAGCCAGCCGATAAAACCGATGAAACGCCCGCTGACGATGCCGAAAAGGCAGACGGCGAAAAGGTCGATGACAAAGAAGACGACAAAAAGGACGAAGCCGAAAAATCGGCAAGTATCGAATTGTCTGAATCTGAAATCGCCATCTTGAAAGCGGTATTGGCTAAAGCTGAGAAGCCGAAAGATGAGCCGGTCGCTAAATCAATGTACCAAGTCAAATCACTGGCTGATGTGCTGACGTCGCTTAAATGGCTGATTGAAGACGCCGCCTATGTCGACATTGACGAAACCGTTATCGCGCAAATCAAAGAATCAGCAGCCAGCCTTGCCGAATCGCTGAAAGTGTTGACGGTAAGCGAAGCCGACAAGCTGGTCGATGGTTTGGCAGCCAAAGCCGATAAATCAGACGACCTTGCCAAAGCCGAATCGGTGGACGAATTGGCAAAGGCACAAGACGCGCTGAAAAAATCGAATGACGCACTTGCCAAAGCACAGGCGGAAATCGAAAGCCTGAAGAAACAGGCAGCACCGCCAAAAGGCAGCGCGAAAGCCATCGGCAAGGCAGAAGATAACGGCGAAGACCCTTTGAAAGGTTTTCAGCCGATTGTAAAGAATGACGGTTCACTTGACGACGTGGCAACACTCGTTAAGGCAGCACAAGCAGGCCGTCTGTAACACCGCTTACAGGCGGTTTTTTTATTTTCAGGAGCGATAAATGAAGAACGTGAATCAAATCACAAAAGAAACGATTGAGCTGATGAAGTCAGCGCAAGCAGGCGGCGAGCCGCTGAACAAAGGTTTTACTCAGCCGACCAGTTTTACCACCGGTCTGCAAACCTATGACCTTTCCGCGCCGTCTCAAAAACTCTACCCAGTTTTAACCCCGTTGCGAAACCGTATCCCCCGCGTGGGCGGCGGCCGCACCATCGGTTCAAACTGGAAAGCCATCACTAATATCAACGTCGGCAACCAGCGTGCCGGTATCAGTGAGGGTAAACGCGGCGGCGTCATCAACCATGAAATCGTTGAGCGTAACGCGCAATTCCGTGCCATCGGCTTGGAAAACCAAGTAACCTTTGAGGCGGATTACGCGGCACGCGGTTTCGAGGACGTGAAAGCGTTGGCGGTTGCCCAAACCCTGCAAGCGACTATGGTCGCTGAAGAAATGATTTTGCTGGGCGGTAACACCAGCCTGAAAGCAGGCGTTACCCATACCCCGACCGCTGTCGCCTCTAACGACACTTTGGGCAAAATCAGCACTTCCACCCTGTCCATCGTCTGCGTGGCTTTGGGCTTGCAGGCTTACTGGGACGTCGCAGGCGCAAACAACGGCGCAATCGGTCAAGGTCTGAACATCAAGACTGCCCAAGTTCCCGCCAAAATCACACGCCAAAACGCTGACGGCACTACCGATACATTCGGCGGCGGTTCTGCCCAAAAATCTGCGGCTGCTTCCGTCTCCGGTGTCGGCACAGGCAAAAAAGTAACCGCCATGATTCCAGCCGTTCGCGGCGCGGTCGCCTACGCTTGGTACTGGGGCGCGGCTGGTTCGGAAAAACTGGGCGCGATTACCACTGCCGCTAAAGTGGACATTTTGGCAGACGCTGAGGGTACTCAAACCGCTGCTTCCCTGCCGTCTGAAGACAATTCCACTTCCGTTTTGGAATTTGACGGCCTGCTGACCCAAATCGCCCTGCCTGATTCAGGCGCGTTCTGGTCTGACAACAAAGGCAACGGCTTGACCTCCGACGGCGCGGGCGGTGTGTATGAATTTGAAGAAGCGTTCGCGCATTTCTTCTCGAAATACCGCTTGTCTCCCGATACCATCTACGTCAACGCCCGCGACTTGGCTGCCTTGACCAAGCTGATTATCGGCAACGGTGGTGCACCGCTGATTAAGCTGAAAGTGGACATCGACAACGCCGCGAACATCCGCGCGGGCGTAGTGGTCGGATCGTACCTGAACAAAATCACAGGCGACGAATTGAACATCGTGGTACACCCGAACTTACCGGCTGGTACTTACCTGTTCTACTCGAGCCGTTTGCCTGCCTACGTTCAAGGTGTCGGCAATCTGCTGCAAGTACGCACGCGCCAAGAGTATTACCAAATCGAATGGCCGCTGCGTACCCGTATGTATGAATACGGCGTCTATGCGGACGAGTTGCTGCAAGGTATGTTCATGCCTGCATTTGGTATGATTACCAACGCTGGTTAACCCTAACAAGGTCGTCTGAATTTTCAGGCGGCCTTTTCTTTTGGAGAATCAAAATGACAGAAATGGTTAAATTACAAGCCCCCGAAGGCTTTACCGACGTTTCCTTTGGTAGCCAAAGCTATACGGTCGGTGAAGCAGGCATCGTGGAAGTACCCGCCGAAGCGGCACAATTTTTGTATCAGTTCGGCTTTGGCAACGTTGCTGCTGAAGCTGCTGAAACTGAAGAGCCTGAAAAAGCCAAGCGCGGACGCAAAGCGAAAGCCGAGCAGCCGGTAGAACAGCCAGCCGAACAGGCTGAAACTGTTGAAGCGGTAGAACCTGCCGAAACTGAACAGGCTGAAGCCGAGCAAACCGACGAAGCTGAAAAGGCTGAATAACGATGACCGCCCTTGTCTCTCTTGATTTATTCAAACAGCGACTAGGCGTTACCCACGACAAGCAGGACGGATATTTCCAAACCCTGCTTGACGGGGTATCGGCGGCTGTCGAAGCCTATATCGGGCGCAAACTGAAAGCAGCGGACTACGTCGAGCGTTACAACGGCAACGGCAAAAACCGTATTGTCCTGAATCAATACCCTGTCTTGTCCGTGTCGTCTGTAAAAATCAACGGGCGCACGGCGAACGACTGGGATTTTGATAACTGGCTGCTGATTCGCCATGCCTGTTTTGCACAGGGAATCCGAAACGTCGAAGTATCGTACCGCGCGGGCTATGAAACCATACCCGCTGATATTCAGGAAGCCATCTTGATTATCGCAACGCAGCGAATGAACGAAATCGAGAACAAGGGCGTACAGTCGAAAACGCTTGCAGGCGAGACCATCGCTTTTTCTACGTTCAGCGATTCGGGCGGTATGCCGCCGTCGGCGTTTACGATACTCAATGAGTACAAGCGGAAAGGCGTGTAATGCTTAGGATGGAGTTTATCGGCGGCGATGTTTTGGCAGCGGTGTTGCGTTCCTACGGCGACAAAGTTCAGACGGCTATTGTGCAGTCTGTCGGTCGGTCGGCGTTACGTTTGCAGCGTGAGGTTATGCAAAACCGCTTGTCGGGGCAGGTGTTGAATGTACGGACGGGCAATCTGCGCCGGTCGATACATCAGCAAGTAACCAACACGGGCAGCGCGGTAATCGGCGAAGTAAATACGAACGTCCGCTACGGCAAGGCGCATGAATATGGCTTTGCAGGCACGGTAAACGTCAAGGCATCTTTGCGTCAGGTTCGTCAGGCATTCGGACGACCGCTCAAATCTCCGCGATACGTTCAGGTGCGCGCGCATTCCCGCAATGTTCGCCTGCCTGAACGGTCATTCCTGCGGTCGGCTTTGCGCGATATGAGACCGATGATTGAAGCGGATTTGCAAAAATCCATTGAGGGGGCATTGCGATGAACCGCGAAGCGATTTATTCCGCGCTGTGGGCAAAGCTGGACGCATTGGACGGCTTTGTAACCAAAAGCCGCAAACTGTTGCACTGGAACGACGTGAAACGCTACGACCAGCCCGCGTTATTCATGGCGCAGGGCGATATGCAGGCGGTAACGCTGACCGGGCAGGAAACCAAGTGGATTTTGCGCGTCGATGTGTATCTGTACGTCCAAACGTCAGGCGAGCCGCCCGCGCCCATCATGAATCCGCTGATTGATGCGGTGTGCAATGCCGTGAACGCCGTACACCCTGTTACAGGCAAAACGGATTTAACGGCAGACGGCGCGGATGTTGAGTATTGCCGCGTCGAGGGTACGGTCGAAACCGACGAGGGAACGCTTGGCGAGCAGGCGGTTTGTATTATCCCGATTATGATTTGCGCCGCGTAATGCGGTTTTATTTTTGAAAGGAAATGTCATGCAGTTGACGTTTGGTAGCGGCGAAGTATTCGCCGAAATGATTACGGATGCTTACGGCGACCGTGTACAGAACGCAACGCCCGTTCGAATCATGGGCTTGCAAGAGATGTCTGTTGACTTGTCGGCGGAACTGAAAGAGTTTTACGGTCAAAACCGCTTTGCGCTGGCTGTTGCTCAAGGCAAGGTCAAAGTGTCGGGTAAATTCAAGGGCGCACTGATTAACGGTCTCGCCCTGAATACCCTGTTCTTCGGCGCGGAATATGCGACTGGTACGATGAAAGCACTTTGGGCGGATGTAACCGGTAAAGCGATTCCCGCGAGCGGCGCATATACCGTGCAAGTAACCGCGCCTAATGGCGGTCGCTTTGTTGAAGATGCGGGCGTGATGGGTAGCGGCGGTACGGCTTACATCAAGGTCGCCAGCAATCCGACAGCCGGTCAATACATGGTATCCGCAACAGGCTTGTACACCTTTGCCGAAGCGGATAAGGGTAAGACCGTTTACCCAAGCTTCACCTATACCCAAACCATGCCGTCAGCCAAGAAACTTGAACTGACAAACTTGGCGATGGGCAACACGCCGACCTTTAAGCTGAAATACCTGACGCAGTTCAAGGGTAAAAAAGCCCTGTTGGAACTGGAAAGCGTAACCAGCGGTAAATTGGGCTTGTTCTCGACCAAAAACGACGACTTTTCCGTCCCTGAAATCGACTTCACGGCGCAAACCGATGAAGCGGGCTTTAAAGTCGGCACGTTGTGGATTCAAGAGTAATCCGTGCAGACCGTCCGAAAGGGCGGTCTTTTTATTTGACCTGAATCAAGGAAACAAAAATGACAGTACGAATTAAAGGCGTAACCGTTGAATTAAACGGCACAAATTACGTTATCCCACCTATCGCACTTGGCGCGCTGGAGCAGTTGCAAGAGCGCATCGGCGCATTTGACGGCAACGTCCAAGATACAAAGCAAATCTCTACCGTTATTGATTGCGCCCATGCCGCTATGAAACGCAATTATCCCGATATGACCCGCGAAGAAGTCGCAGACTTAATCGACATCGGCAACATGAATGAAGTGTTTGCCGCTGTGATGGATGTATCGGGCCTGAAACGCAAAGAGCAGGAAGCCGCACAAGCGGGGGAAGTTCAGGCGGCGGACTGAGTTTCGGCGCGATGATTGCCCACGTCTGCGCCTCTACGGGGTGGACGTGGGATTACGTCGCCGACAACTTGGATTTGCCGCGTATCCAGCACTTAAACGAGTATTGGCGCGAACATCCGCCCGTGCATATCTTGGTCGCCTCGTACATGGGCATTAAGCCGTCGTCGAGCGTCGTACAGAGCGAAACGGACGAAGCCGAAGCCATCGGTATGCTTGGCGGTAACAAACTGCCGGAAAACGAATTTAACGCCTTGCTGAAAGCGAAAGGAATCATCTAAATGGGCAATGCGATTTTTCCCACGTTCCCCGGCTTAAAGTGGGGGCGAAAGAAAACGGCGGTATGGAGTACCGGTACGCAAAAATCGGCGAGCGGTCGTGAATTTCGAACCGCCTACTACACTTACCCGCAATGGCGGTTTTCCCTGTCGTTCGAGGTATTGCGGACAAAAGCGTCCGTAAACGAATTGGAGCAACTGGCGGGCTTCTTCAACGCCCGCAAAGGCAGCTTTGAAAGTTTTTTGTACGAAGACCCGACCGACAACGCCGTAACCGACCAACCTATCGGAAACACGGTGCAAGGCGTTACCCGTTACCAGCTTGTCCGTTCGATGGGCGGTTTTATCGAGCCTATATTGGCAGTCAAGGAGCGACCCGCCGTTAAAGTGGGTGGCGTAGCGTTGACGTATGGGCGCGATTATTCCGTTACCGACAAGGGTGTCTTGGTTTTCAATACGCCGCAAACGCCGGGTCGCCCGATTACATGGACGGGCGGCTTTTATTTCCGCGTGAGATTTACATCTGATACGGTGGATTTTGAAAACGTTTTGGGCAGCTTATGGGCAGCCAAAAAGATTGAGTTTACGAGCGTGAAGTTATGAAGACAGCGACAAAAGAACTGATTGACTTGCTACACGGTAGCGACGAGTTTCAGATGGCGGATTTATACACCATCACGCTTTCAGGCGGGCAGGTGCTGCGCCATACCAGCGCGGATATGCCCGTCGTTTGGGATGGGCAGACATACGAAGCGCATAAGCTGATTATCAAGCGCGGGGCGACCCGTATCGCTGTCGGCTTAGATGTGGATTCCAACACGCTGCAAATTGCGTCCGACCCTGATTACAGACTTGAGGGCTTGCAATGGGCGGAAGCTGCTTTGGGTGGCGTATTGGACGGCGCGCGGGTCAAGATTGACCGCGTTTTCTTTGGCGTCGGTGCGTCATCTATCGGCAACATGGTCGAGGACGCAAACACAGTCCTAGAGGTGTCGGGCGTAAACCGAACCGAGACCAAAACGCTGCAAGTTCGCGGTGATTTGCCTAATGAGTTTGTTTTGTCATGTGATATTGCGCTTGAAAACGCAACGTCAATCTACGGCAAGCCCTATCCGCGTATCGGGGCTGAATTGTCTGTTACCTATACCGACAATTCCGTCGGCTATTTTAGCTGCTGGTACGAAGATGCGGTCAGCGGCAGTACAAAAACGCTGTCTGAGCGCATTTCGGCTAAGCACGCAATCCCCGCAGGCAAAACGGTTAAGGAAATACGCAGCCTGATTATACAGGCGCGATACCAGACATCTGATTCAATTAGAGTTTCAGGTGTTGATTTACGTTCGGTTGCCGATATTGACGGCTCTCTTGCCGAACTTCGCCCCGTTGGTGCTGTGAATATCTTTTCGGGGCGCGTGTCGGACGTATCGGGCAGCAGGTCGTCTGTAAAGGTTGACGTCAAATCTGACATCGAGCTTTTGAACGTTTCCAGCCCGCGCAACATATATCAGGCGGGCTGCATGAGAACGCTCTATGACGAGGGCTGCAAGGTCAACCGCGAAAAATTCACGGTGGACGGTCGTGTAACTGAAAACAGCCAAACAGGCAATGCGCTAAAACACAATCTGACGCAGCCTGACGGGTGGTTCTCGCAGGGCGTGATTAAGTTTACGAGCGGTCGAAACGCAGGCTTGAGCAGGACGGTGAAGGCGCACAACGGCAATACGTTCGAGTTTGCCCTACGCCTACCCTACCCGCCGCAAGCGGGTGATGTGTTTAAGGTTTATCCGGGCTGCAACAAACGTCAGGATACCTGCAAAAACAAATTCAATAACATCGTGCATTTTCGCGGATTCCCGTATATCCCGTCCGCCGACACGGTGGTTTAAGAGGTCGTCTGAAATGGATTTGCGAGAACAAATCATCGAAGAGGCGCGGTCATGGCTTGGCACGCCCTATCATCACTTCGCAATGGTCAAGGGCGCGGGCGTGGATTGCGCCATGTTGCTTGTCGGTGTTTACGGCGCGGTCGGTATCGTCCCCAACGACTTCACGCCGCCCAAATATTCCCGCGACTGGCACTTGCACCGCGATACCGAGCGGTATCTCGAAGTCATCACCAAGTTTTTCAAAGAGACGGACAACCCGAAGCCCGGAGACATTGCTATGTGGAAGTTCGGGCGCACGTTCAGCCATTCCGCCATCTTAGTCGGCGACGGCAAAATTATTCACAGCTACATCGGGCGCGGTGTGGTTTTAGACGACATCGACCAGCCCGAACTTTCAGGGCGTGATGTGAGATTTTTTACTTTGGAGGTGTTGAATGAACATTGAAGTATCAGCCTACGGGCTTGGTGGCGGTAGTGGTGGTAGCGGTGGTGGTAGTTATGACGACACAGCCATCAAACAGGAATTGACGCGCATCAAGCAGGCATTGGTAGCCTTACCAAGCGGTGCGCCATACAACGACGCCGAAATCAAAAAAGAACTGGAAGCCGTCAAGAAGCAACTTTCTGACCTGCCTAAGGGCGGTGGTGCAACATACGACGACAGCGACTTGCGAAAACAGCTTGCCGCCGCCGTAGCGCGTATCGATGAAATTGCTGACACCCGCAAAGAGTATCAGGCGGCATATGTCGCGCGGTCTGAATTTTTGACCAACCCCGCAAACAATGAATTTATGACGGTCAAGTTCAAAAAACCGTTCAGCAAAAAACCGTTTGTCAAAGTCACTTTGGATTTAGTGACTACACAAGCGAGAATTACATATCAGGGCAATGCAACAGAAACAGGTTTTGATATTGCAACCAACTACGCAGGCTCTTTGCTTGGCTTGTGGTATGAGGCGCATTTAGTAGATTGATATTTAGAGGTTTTCTATGGGCGGTAAATCATCAACCATTACATCGGCAGAAGAACGGATTTTATCGTTACAGGTACAACAGTCATCACAAGGGCTGACCCTGCCTGTCATCTACGGCAGAACCCGTGTAGCCGGGAATCTGATTTGGTACGGCGACTTTGTCACCATAGAAAACAAAACCACGACGCAGCAAGGCGGCAAAGGCGGCGGCGGTGTGAAGCAAGTCGATATTACTTACACCTACGAAGCCGCCGTCATGCTTGCATTGTGCGAAGGCGAAATTCAAGGCGTTGGTCGTATTTGGCGTGATAAGGAAAAGTTCGATTCGCTGGCACAACTGCGCCTGACGCTTATGCGCGGTGGCGACGAACAGCCGTTGTGGACGCATTTGGCGCAGGCGAAGCACCAAAACCAAGCCTTGAACTACTCAGGTACCGCCTACCTGTGCAGCCCAAACTATGAACTGACGAAATCCGCGCAGATTTATCAGCACAATTTTGAGGTTATCGGGAAACTGGGTTATTCGGGCAATATCCCTGACGCAAACCCGCGCGATATTATCCGAGACCTGCTGACAAACCAACGCTACGGCTGCGGATTCCCCGTTGACAGCATTGGCGACACCGACCGATACAGCAATTATTGCCGTGCGGTCGGTATTTTCCTAAGTCCCGCCTACACGGAACAGGGCGAGGCGCAACGGAACATTTCCGAACTGCTGGAGCAGACCAATAGTGCGGCGGTGTTTTCGCAAGGTCGTCTGAAAATCGTCCCTTACGGCGACGGCAATTATTCAGGCAACGGCGCGGCATATGTTGCCGACAACAAAGCTATCTACGACCTGACCGATGACGATTTTATCGTCTCAGGCGCGGAAGACCCTGTAAACGTTGAGCGCAAAACCAATGCCGATGCGTTTAATCAGATTCAAGTTGAGTACCTCGACCGCGATAATGACTACAACGTCGCCATCGCCGAAGTGAAAGACCAGGCGAACATCGAACAGTACGGATTGCGCCCGAAAGAAGCGGTCAAGATGCACGGCATTTGCGACGGGAAGGTAGCCCAAAAAGTAGCACAACAACTGCTGCAACGCGCCCTGTACGTCCGCAACGAATATGAGTTTAAGCTTGGCTGGAAATACTGCCTGCTTGAACCGATGGACATAGTAACCCTGACTGACGCAGGGCTTGGCTTGGATAAAACCCCCGTCCGAATCACAGAGATTGAGGAGGACGAAGAGGGTGTATTGTCCGTCAAGGCGGAAGATTACCCGCTTGGCGTCCATACCGTATCAGAATACCCGACGCAGCCGTCTTTGGGCTATTCGGCAGACTACAACGTTTCGCCGGGTAATGCCCATGCGCCTGTTATCTTCGAAGCCCCGTTGCAACTGACAGGCGGCGAACCGCAAATTTGGATGGCAACCGCCGGCGGCGATATGTGGGGTGGTGCTGAAGTGTGGGTGTCAACCGACGGCGACAGCTATACCCGCGTCGGCGCGGTCAATCACAAGGCGCGTTTCGGATCGCTGACGGCTGCTTTGCCGAACGGTGCGGTTTTCGACCGTACCAACACCCTGAGTGTTGAAATATCCGCAGGTCAAATGACGGGCGGTACGGAGCAGGACAGCCGCGATTTGCTGACATTGTGCTACGTTGACGGTGAGTTTTTGGCATACGCAAACGCAGAATTAAAAGGCGTGGGGCGTTACACACTGGGCAACCTGACACGCGGCGCATATGGTTCGGCTATCGACACCCATGCGGCGGGCAGTAAGTTTGCGCGCATCGACGAAGCATTGTTCAAATATGCCGTCCCGCGTAACTGGATTGGTCGGACTGTTTGGGTCAAACTGGTTTCGTACAACGTTTTCAGTGGCGGTATTCAGGATTTGGCGTCCGTTCCTGCGTACTCTTACACCATCAAGGGCGCGCCGCTTGGGCAAATCCAAAATCTACGCCTGACATCATCTTGGGCATACGGAAAAGAAGCCGTCATCGCTTGGGACAAGCTGGACGGCGCGGACACCTACGACGTGGAAATCTACGCAGGCAACAGCCAACGCCGTTTGCGTTCAGTCAGCGGCATCGTTGACAACAGCTACACCTACACGCAAGCGGACATGAGAGCCGACGGCGGGCAGGTGCGTGATGTTGTTTTCAAAGTTCGCGGACGTGCTGTTACCGATAAAACAGGTAACTGGGCGCAAATTGCGGCGCAAAATCCGCAACTGCAAGCATTGCAAGGCATTTCCGTCGATAGCGGTTTGAAACAGGCGTTTTTTACCTGCCAAAAACCTGCTGAAGAAGATTTCGCTGGGATTATCGTTTGGGTTTCTGAAAATGCAGCCGTACCGACCATAGATGCAAACAAAGTCTATGACGGCGCGGAAACGTTTGTAACCATCGCAAAATGTAACGGCAGCCCGCTGGAGAAAGGAAAAACCTATCATCTACGCGCGGCAGGCTATGACAGTTTCGGCAAAGATGCCCTAAAAGTCAGCAACAGCGTGTCGTTTACCGTCTATGACGTAAATACGACCGACCTGTCAGAAAGCAATCTGAACAAGGCTTTGCGCGACAAAATCGCCCTGATAGACGGCAACGGCGCAGGAAGTGTGAATGCACGGATTGCAGCTGAAGCTCAAGCACGGGCAGCGGTCGCCCGCACGGCAGAAGACGCAAAAGCCGCAGCGAAGAAAGCCGCAGACGACCTGACTGCAAAAGCCGGCGAACTTGGAAACAAGATAACGGCTGTCGAGCGAGTGAATAACGAGCAGGCGCAGCAAATCAGAACGGTTACAGCAGCGCAAGGCGCAACCGCCGCAGGCTTGGAAGCTGAAAAGAAAGCACGGGCAGACGGCGACAGGGCGGAGGCTGCGGCGCGTGAAACGTTGGCGGGTCGTGTATCTACGGCTGAGGGCAACATCACACGCGAGACACAGGCGCGGGTTACAGCAATTAACGCCCAAACCGCCGCAACTGAAGCCCTGAAAACACGGGTCGGCAATACTGAAAGCAGTATCACAGCATTGCGCGAAACCGTTAATCAGAAAGACAGTGCGAGGGCTTCGGAAATCCAAACGCTGACCGCGAAGATTGACGGTGTTTCGGTTGGTGGCCGCAACTACGCCCTATCAACAGGAACGCCCGGCAAAGTGCTGACAGTGAGCGGGAATAATCAGACTAAAAACGTCACCATCGACATTTCGTCTGCTTTGGATCTGAAGCAAGGCGAAAATCTGATTATCTCGTGCGATATCGAACTGACGAACGCTACATCGCCATACGGCAAGCCATACCCACGAATCGGCGCGGAATTTTCCGTAACCTATGCCGATAATTCTATCGGGTATTTTGCCGCGTGGTACGACGAAGCCGTCAGCGGTACGACCAAAACGCTGAAGCAGCGTATTGTCGCTAAACACACGGTCGCCAAAGAGGTTAAGGCTCTACGCAACATCATCGTTCAGGCACGGTATCAGACATCGGAATCCATCAAGGTTTCCAATGTAAAACTGGAACGCGGAACGGTAGCAACCGATTGGACGCCCGCCCCTGAAGACAACGACGGTTTACAGGAAATCCGTAGTACGGTTCAGGTAGTTCAGACGACCTTAACCAAAGCAACGGGCGACATCAAATCGCTTGGCGAACGTATCACGACAGCCCAATCAACCGCTGACGGTAACAAGGCGACGGTACAAGCCCACGCCCGCAGTATCAACGGCTTGGAGGCACAGTACACAGTCAAAGTTGACGTTAACGGCAAGGTGGCAGGCTACGGCTTGGCAACCACGCCGAAAAACGGCACGCCTGAAAGCAAGTTTATTGTGAATGCAGACCGTTTCGGCGTTGGTGCGACAGGCAAAGCCGACGTTTTCCCGTTTACGGTAGATACACGTCAAAACCGTGTTGGCGTGAACGGCGAACTGGTGGTAAACGGCAAGGCGATTGTCGATAGGTTGAACGCTGGGGATATCCACGGCGACAAAATCACGGCAAATACGCTGAACGCAAACCGCCTGAAAGCAGGAAGCGTAACGGCGCGGGAAATTGGGGCAAACTCCGTTACCGCCGACAAGATGAACGTTGCGAATTTATCCGCCATCTCAGCCGACATGGGATCAATTCGTGCCGGTAACATGAATATCGGCAACGGTCGATTTATTGTAGATAACAGCGGGCAAGTGTCGATGTCTGCGACTACCGGTAATGTCGGGATGAAAATCTCGAATGACCGGATTGATGTGTACGATGAGCAGGGTGTGCTTCGCGTTCGTTTGGGTAAACTGAATTGAGGTTGATTTATGGCTGAATATGGCTTGCAAGTGAACGGTGCGCCGCCGACCGACGGGCTGGCAATGTTGGTTGATGTGGTGCAAACGCCTGTCAATATCGGTGCGCCGGAAGGCCGTTATTTGTTCCCAGAAATGACCGATAAGCAGAAAGAACGTTTTTACCACTACTTTTCCGCTGTGGATAGCGCGGTTATGTACGGTAAAACCGCCTTGCAGACGGGCGGAGCGGGGAAGGTTGCTGTTGTCAGCTTGTTGCCTATTTTTACCCAAGACGAAATAGATAAGGTTAAAAAGGAAGGAGGACACATAAACAGCTTGAAAGACCGTTTAGATGAATTATTAAGAGAGCACAAGATAATAGGGTTTTCTTGGAAAACAATAGAGGTAAATTACTTCAATGCTCGTAATTCTTGTCAGGCTGTTATGGTTTGGCGGGGGGTAAAATAGTGTCGGATTACGGTTTATTTTCTGACGAATTGCCTTTGTTTTTGGGGCAGGAAAAGCTTATGATTTTTGAGCGCAAGATTGCCCTCAAAGATATCAAAGAAGAGTGGTGGAATAAAAACAGTGGTGCAGCACGGAATTATAAGCGCGTCCTGCTTGGCACAAGCAGCAACACTTACGCAGTATTTGCCGACTATAAGTCCAATCACGATTTTTTCTCCCTATGGAGTGGTGGCGGTTTTAGCCTTCCAGGGTCGGGTTTGCCAAATATTTCAGACAGTGTATTTATGGCAGGTAAAACAGACAATTCCCTGCTGCTGGATAATGGAAACTGGTATTTACTCGCCTTCAGTCCTCGTGATGCAGCACAGTATCCCGAAGCTTTAGATACCGATTTTTATATTTATCGGACTGTTGATACGGCGGCAGCAACGGATTTATACGGCCTTAACGTCTACCGGCCTGATGGTTCACTTGCTTATCACAGTGGTTGGGATATTGTCCGCGCCCGTCATGTTTACCACAATATCCAAAGAGTAACCGCGAAAGGGTTGAAGGGTAATGGTGTTGCTTTATGGCGGAGGGCAACAACTACTACACCGTCCCCAGTCCGTATTGAGGATATGCAGGCAGCGGGACGCAGTATGGAGGTGGGCAGTAATAAGTTGGTTAGCATCGGCCACGTCCTTCATGCAGAAAATTACTGGGATAGACCTCAAAATGAATTTGTACGGTTTGCACCTTACCTCAAAGACGGGCTACTCGGTTACGCGGTGGCATTTGCATCTTGCGGATTTACCCCTCCTGAAAACACGCAACAACTCGCAGCGTTGATGTGGTATCCAGCAGGAAACCCTATTATCGTAATCGATAAACCCAATATTTAAGACCATCTGAAAAGACGGTTGTTTCTACCCGCAAATGCGGGTTTTTTAATGCCTATTGAAAGGAAAAATCATGGCAACGCAAGTTATTGCAATTAACCACGAAATCGAAGACGAAAGCACAGGGGCGGTCGCAAGATACCATGTGATTGAATATGTTAGTATTGACTACAAATACGGCAATGCGACAGCAACCTTAAACGGCTATGTATCCCAAAAGGCGCATGAAGCGGGTCGAAATCCGCTTTGTTCTCACACTGTCGCCGTTGAAGCACTGCCCGATGGCGAAGAAGTTTCCCGCGCTTGGCTGTATCAGAAAGTAGTCGAGCAAGGGAATGAACAAAGCGTCTTCTCAGGTGCCGAACTGGTTGAAGCCTAAGTAATCTTTGAAACCATGCCCGTGATGATTCGCGGGCTTTTTTTATGGGCGGTCGTATGAGCGATTTAGAAGCAAAAATCAAGATAACCGTCGAGAACGGCACGGCTGCGGGCTTTAATCAGGCGGTAAGCGCGGCGTCGAATGCCTCCAAGCAGATTGAAAACGCTATCGGGCAGGTGCGATCCGAATTGACGCGCAGCTTTTCCGAAATGCAGAAATCGATGAAAAAGGCGTTCGACATTGATATGTCCGATTTTGTTGGGGGTGTCAGCGACGGCAAGGAAAAGGTTAGCGAACTGAATGCTGAACTTGCCAAGACAGGCGATAAGGCAGAAGAGGCGGCAGGCGGACTGGGTAAAATCGGAACGGTTTTAGCCGGCTTCGCAACGCTGTCATTTGCCAAATCCCTGCTTGATACTGCCGATGCCATGCAGTCGATAAACAGCCAAGTCCGACAAGTCACGTCGTCTGAAACGGAGTATTTGTCCGTACAGCGTCAACTTTTGGAGGTGGCGAACAATACCCGCGCATCGCTTGAATCAACGTCTAGCCTGTATGTATCCACAAGCCGCGCCTTGAAAGACTACGGCTACACGCAACAGGAAATCTTGCAGTTTACCGAAGCGACGAACAACGCTATGACTATTGGCGGCGTTCAGGCAGAGCAGCAAGCCGCCGCACTTTTGCAGTTATCGCAGGCTTTGGGCAGCGGTGTGTTGCAGGGCGATGAATTTAAATCCATTGCCGAAGCCGCCCCTATCCTGCTCGATACCATTGCTGAATATATGGGCAAATCGCGCGCGGAAATCAAAAAGCTGGGCAGCGAGGGCGAACTGACGGCGGATGTGCTGTTTAAAGCAATATCGGGCGCATCGGAAAAATTCGGCGAGCAGGCGGCAAAAATGCCAATGACGATGGGTCAGGCTTTGACGGTTTTTCAAAACAACTGGCAAAGCATGATTTCTCGGTTGTTGAACGACAGCGGCGCAATGTCGGGCATTGCGTCAATCATCAAACTAATTGCGGATAACCTTAACTTGGTCGTCCCCATCATGGCGGGATTTGCGGTTGCTGTTACCGCTGCGACGGCGCAGGTCATCGGCTTAAATGTTGCCATGCTTGCAAACCCATTCGGATTGATTGCGGTTGCCATCGGCGCGGTTATCGGCTTGATTGCCCAATTCGGCGACCAAATCGACATTTTCGGCGGTGGCTGGTCGAATCTGCTTGATGTGATTCAGGCGGTTTGGCAGACAATCACGGAAACCATCGGCGCGGCGATTGAGGAGATAAAGGCTTGGTTTGGCGGCGTGACGGACTGGCTGAATGAAAATGTCGGCGGCTGGTCGGCATTGTTTAGCCGTGTTATGTCGGCGATTGCAACGGTGGTCGGTGCGTATGTCAATGCCTACATCAACACGTTTGCGACCGGCTGGATGCTGATTAAAGAAGCCGCCAACAATATGCCGCAATTCTTCGCCAATCTTGGCAAGGCTATCGGTAACGTGTTTATCTCTGCGATTGAGTGGATGGTAAACCGAGCGGTCGGCATGATTAACAGCATGATTGACTATGCCAACAAAGCCGCGTCGATGGTCGGCGTATCAGGCATCGACAAGCTGAATAATGTTCAGATTGGGCGCATGGACGACGGCGGGCTTGGCGGTCGAATCGCTGACAGCATGTCAAAAGACCGTGTCGGAAATGCGATTGACAACATCAAAGCCCGCGCTGCTCTGATTCACGAGCAAAAAGCCATGCGCGGCGGCGGTGGTGGCGGAGGTAGCATACCAAAATCACACGTTCCGTCTGGCGGTGGTGGAGGTGGCGGCGGTCACGGCGGAAGTGGTCGCAAAGGTGGCGGGCGCAAGGGTAGAGGCGGCGGAGGCGGTCATGCCGGCGCAGCCAAAGACCCAATGCAGGCATGGGAAGAGGAAATCAAAGCCCAAAAGCTGGCACACCGTGAAATGCAACGCGATACGCTGAATCATCAAGAATGGGATTTGGCGCGGGAAGCTGCTTACTGGCGCGCAAAACTGGTAACGGTCGACGCAGGCAGTAAAACAGGCTTGAAACTGCGTGAAAAAATCCTGACCCTTGAAGACCAATTATCCAAACAATCGACCGAAGCCAAAATCAATCAGGTAGCGGCATGGGAGAAGCTGGATAAACACAAGCTGGATATGGAAAAGGACGCGGCAGACCAAGCCCTAGCCGCTGGGCGCATTTCGCAACTCGAGCGCTTAGACTTAGAAATCGAGTTTGAAAACCGCCGTTACCAAATCGCCTATGACGCCTTGCAAGAACGGATCGCACTTGCCGAACAAGACCCGACATACAGCCAATCAGCTATCGACAAGCTTAAACAGCAAATGGCGGAACTTGGGCAAGGTCACGAACGCGAGCAAACCAAGAATCAGGGCAAGCGCGAAAACCAACGCCGGAAAGACGCGCCCAACGTTATGGAAATGCTACAAGACGGCGGCAAGAACGTTTGGCAAGAAGCACAGCAGCAGATGGGGCAGGCATTTTCAGCCATGCTATCACGAACGCAGAATTTCCGTCAGGCGATGAACGGCTTTTCCAAGAGTATGGGGCAAACCTTTATTCAAGAAATGGTTAGAAAACCGCTTGCAGGCATGATGCAGCGCATGGTTCAGGAATCAGCCATTTACAAGATGATTTTCGGAACTAAGGAATCGCTGGAAACGGCAGCAGCAGCCAAAACGGCAGCAACCAAAGCAACGGAAACGACGGCTGTCGTCGGTAGTAATGCTGTTCAAGCGGCGTCAGGCGCAGCAGCTTCTCAAGCGTCTATTCCTTATGTCGGTCCTATTCTCGCCGTTGCGGCGATGGCGGCAATGATGGCGGCTGTAATGGGTTTGATGGGCGGTGGCGGTTCTTCAACCTCCACAACCACGACGCGGATTCCGTCGGCGGCTGGCGGTTGGGATATTCCGGCAGGTATCAACCCTCTGACCCAACTTCACGAAAACGAGATGGTCTTGCCTGCGGAACACGCGCAGACAATCCGTGAAATGGCAGGTCAGTCAGGGGGCGACAACAGCACGATTATCATCAACACAACAGGCGGCGACTTTGTCCATAAAAAGGACATAGCGAAACTGCTGAGGCAGATGAATCGTGATTTCAAATTGGTGTAAGTGTTCAGGTCGTCTGAAAAGGCGACCTTTTTCTATGGAGGTCTTTAATGAGCAAGTCTATTCAATGGCTGAAATACGCCTTTGAACTTCGTTTTCTTCCCGTGCGGTTTCAGCGTTGGTTGTTCGGCACGGGGACGCGGGCGGTTGAGTTTGTCAGCGGGTGTTCGATGATTGGTTATGCGCTGGTCTTCGCGTTCTCGCCGAACGACATCTACAACTGGCCTATCTACTACAAGTTCAAAGACATTTCGGAACTGACGTTGATAATGGTATTTGGCGGCGTCGGTTTGCTGCAACTGGCGGCAATGTACTGGCAGACATTCAAAGGGGAAGTTCTGTCAGGCTATATGCTGTTGATATCAGCCTTTATCTGGTATCTGACCGCATATGCGTTTTGGGCTGCCTATCCGCCTGCACATACAGGCATGGTTATTCCGCCCGTCTTGGCGTTCCTTTGCTTACTCGCTGGTAACAACTCACTTAAATTCTTGTTTTCGGAGGATAAATTCAAACGGAAACAGAAGGGGGAATAATGCAAGATTTTTTTCAATTCGGCTATCTGTTTGCCATAGGGGGCGGCATCGTCGGTAGCGTGTGGTCGAGCATGAAAGACCATGACGCGCCAGTATCAAGCCTGTTTGAAGCCTTGATTTCGGCGGTTGCAGCGGCGGCAGTAGCAGAACGGTTTTTGATGGTTAATCAAGTTTGGACTTGTGCGGTAGCCGGTGCTTTTGTCGGCATCCTGACAGGTCATGCGATGGATACCGTGAAAAGCCTAGCCCCAAGCATTATGACCAAATGGGTCAAAAAAACGGCGGGTAAATTCGTCGATAAAGATTAATTCAACAACAGGTCGTCTGAAATTCAGGCGGCCTTTTTATTTGGAGACAAGAAATGCAAGAATTGGAATGGATTAAAGAAGCAAGAAAACACATCGGCTTGAAAGAAGTTGTCGGCACGAAAGCGCATAGCCCGACAATCGTACAATGGCTTAAAGAGATGGGGACTTTCCCTGGTGCAGCGAAATCTTGGTACTTTGAAGACGAGACACCTTGGTGTGGTCTATTTGTCGGTCATTGTTTGGGCAAAAGTGGGCGCGCTGTCATTAAAGACTGGTATCGCGCGAAAGCTTGGGCAAATGCCGGGCTGACGAAATTGGCAAAACCTGCCTATGGCTGTATCGCAGTCAAATCCCGACAAGGCGGCGGTCATGTGTTCTTTGTGGTCGGTAAAAACGCCAAAGGTCAGATTTTGGGCTTGGGTGGCAATCAAGGCAATACCGTGTCTATCGTGCCATTTAATGCGGCGGATATTGACGGTTACTACTGGCCGTCTAAATTGGTTGATGGTAAGTCGGTGCCATCTAGCCCATCGCCTGAGCGATACAACCTAACAAATGCTGTTGCTACGGCGAGCCAAGGGGTGAGCGAGGCGTAGCGATGAATCCCGTTGATTTTGCAAATCGGAAAATCACGGAATGGCAAGAAAAAAGCCGCGAAGCCAGCGAAAACGCAGACCTAGCGGCTTTTGAGTTTGCCGAACGTGAGATTAAAACCTATAAGGATATGCTTGAATTATGGCTCAAACGTTGCTCAGAAATTGGAAATTGATTGCGGTTTTAGTTGTTTTTGCAATCGTCATCGGCGCGTGGCAAGCCGACCGCAAAGCGGAATATCGGCGCGGCCGCGATGAAATGAGTACTGAAATTTCAGGTCGTCTGAAAGACGCCGCGATTGAGAAAGCTGAAGAAGACCGCAAAACGTCTGCCGCGTATCAGGCGGGAAAAGCGGTGCGCGAAGAAAAAGAAAGGGTGCGCTATGTACAAGTACCGAAACTTGTTGAACGTGTTGTCTATCGTAACGCCTGCGTCGATTCTGATGGGTTGTCAGTCATCAACGACGCCATTGACGACGGCGATTAAACCGCCCGCCGATTTGGTGCAACCATGCCCCAAACTGCCGAAACTTGAGGGCGGAACAGGGGCGGAGATACTGCCGTGGTCGTTGCAAGTTATCGGTTTGTACAACGACTGCAAGGCGCGGCATAAGGCGTTGACTGACACTATTAAATAAGGCAAAGGCCGTCTGAATCTAGACGGCCTCTTCTCATTTATTTTTCAAATATTCCAAAAGTTTAAGCCATTTGGTGTGAGGCATATTTGCATAACTGCTCATGCTTGGGCTTGCTTCCCATTTTTGGGCGGTTTTTAGTGTTGATTGTGTTATATCGGCAACGTTCTGCTGTGTCAACCCATACTCTTGGCGTAGGGCTTTCAGGTTTGCCGGTGTGTAACCAAGCTCAAAATTCTCAATCATCAATATCTCCAAAGCTTAATTCTTCACATATCCGCCAAATACTTTTTTACCCCAATTTAAATCATCGAACATATCCCAAAATGCAGGTACATCAAGTGAATAGAATAAATGTTGTTCCCCGTTTTTGTATGTCATGATTTGAGCAGTTTTAATATTTTCGTTTCCAATCGTAATGAATTTGAATGAAACTTCATGAACTGTAAAAGCTTCCCCATCTACAATTAAAATATTTTGTTCGGGCTTAAACTCCGCTTCTTTTGTTTCGCCAGTATTGATCCGGTTGAATCGTGTAACAGTTTCGTATTGACGTTTTACTTCAGTTTTTTCGGTTTTGATGATGTTTATTGAGAATTTCATTTTTTGCTCCTATAAGCCCCTGTCAGCCCGGGCGCGACGTGGTTGGTTTATTTCCAAGATTTGAGGGTATCGACAACGTGCTGCATCCGTTCTTCTTTCGTTTCAAGACCTTTTAAAGAGATGTCTTGTACAAAGTAGCCATCTTCGTTTCGGATGCCGGCATATCCTTTGTGCCACTCGATGGAATATTTGCGCTCAACCTGCTGCTCAGTAGTTTGTACGCCATCAAATATTTTAGCGGTTACGGTAAGTTTTACGGTAGTCATGATATTTTTCCTTTTGCCCCTGTTAATCGGTTTCGGCGGTCTTTGTTGTCCGTCCATGTGTGCATATTACCTCGTTAAACGAGGTAATGCAATAGGTTTTTTGATAAATTTATCAAAAAGTATCTAACACACTGATTTATAACAGAATAAACTTAAAGTGAATCTACAAAGTCCGCCCAATCTTGCAACATTTGGCGGCGTTGATTGATAAATTTGGCATGAAAATATGCCGCATCTGTTTGATTGTCTTTGGCATGGGCAAGCTGCGCCTTGATGTACTCATGCTCATATCCCATCTCTGATAGGTTGGTTGCAAGTGTCGCTCTAAAATCATGCCCCGATATTGTCAGTCCCATGTACTCCAATGCTCTATTTATGGTTGTGGCCGACAGCATATCATCGGGTCGTTTACTGTTCGGGAAAAGTAGCCGCCCATTGCCTGTCATCGTGTGTAACTCTTTGAGTAACTCGACGACCTGCGACGACAACGGCACGACGTGCATTCTTGATTTTTTCATTTTGTTTGCGGGGATGCGCCAAATCGCGGCAGATAGGTCAATATCAACCCATTCAGCCCGCCTTGCCTCAATAGTTCGGACTGCTGTGTATAAAAGCAACTGCGCCGCTTTTTTGACGACAAACGACCCATTGTAGCTTGCGAGGCTTCTTTTAAAATCCCTGATTTGTTCGGCGGTCATGGCTTTGGCATGGGTTATTTCGGGTCGCTTGAGATACCCGGCAAAAGCCAACGTCGGGTCATTTGTCGCCCTCATTGTTCGGATCGCGTATAAAAATACTGCGCTCATGTGCTGGCGTGTGTATATACCCGACACGATAACGCCTTTGTCTTTGCAAACGTCGAGACACTCCATAATCTGACGCGGCGTTACTTTAGTTATCGGCGTGTCTCCGATGATTGGATAGGCGTATTTTTTAAGCATACGATGTATGGCTTTAATGCTGCCATCGCTGATTGTCTTGGATGACAGGTACTCTTCGGCGATGGCTTCAAACGTGTTTCTGTTTTGGCGCGCATTTTGGCGTTTCTTTTCGGCTCGGTCTTTGGCTGGGTTAACTCCCTGCTGAACAAGTAACCGCGCTTCTTTGCGCCTTTCCCGCGCTTCTGCAAGCGAGATTTCGGGATATGCGCCAATGGCGAAAACGGATTCTTTGCCGTCAATCCTAAAGCGATAACGCCATAGTTTTGAGCCGTTAGGGTTTATTACGATATACAAACCGTTGGAATCGGTTAATTTATAAGGCTTTTCGGCTGGTTTCGCCTTGCGGATTTGGGTATCAGTAAGCATAAAAAAGTGGGTATGAATGAGATAATACCCCAAATCATACCCACTTTTTTCAAGGATTGCTACGCACTAACACGAACGAGAACGGACAATAAGTAGCGTTAAATTCAGATTTTTCAAAACGATAAGATTCAATACGGACTGCCGCGAACGAGAATAACAGTTATCAATGAACAAAAGCATGGGGTACGGCCTTTTAGGGTTGTTTGACGGCGGCAATGTTTTCGGGCGAATTGATAAACGCCCACATCTGCTCTTCGGTTCGGAAAACGCCGTTACGGACAATATAATGCAGCGGATGCTTAATCAGCGCATCTGCTTTGCGGACAAATACACGCATATTGCTGCTGTTTGCCGCCATTTCCAACACTTTGGCGGCAAAAGCGGGGCGGTGCAGCTTGTCGTGCATCAGCGGATGGCGGGCGATGTATTCGTTCAGAGGCTTTCCGCTGCTGTGGAAATCCGTGTGCAGCGGGTCGAGGAATACAATAAAAAAAGGCATCTTGCCCAAATAATCGTCTGCATCGTTCATAAGCGTTTCGGACGGAATATTTATATCGACATAATATCACAGTTAACCGCGATTCTTGATTCCAATCAGGTCGTCTGAAACATCGCTTGCCTCCTTCCGAAATATTCACTTAAAATCAGTCTTACATTCCAAAAAGAGATTTGCTTATGGGTTTCAAACTTACTCCGATTGATGTTGTTGATGACATCAGCTGCGAAGATTTTTATCAGAATTATCTCAAGCCGCGCCGTCCCGTCGTGATCAAAGGACTGACCCGCAACTGGCCTGCCCGTGACAAATGGTCGCTGGACTATATGAAAGAAACCGTCGGCGATATCGTCGTTCCCTTGTACAACAGCGCCAAAGCCGACCCTTCCGCGCCGATTAACGCCGCCAGTACAGAAATGCGCTTCAGCGACTATATCGATCTGATCAAACGCGAGCCGACGGATTTGCGGATTTTCTTATTTGACCCCATCAAACACGCTCCCGCCTTACTGAACGATTACGTTTTTCCCAAAGAGCTGATGGGCGGATTCTTAGACCGCTACCCTACCCTGTTTTTCGGCGGTGCAGGTTCGGAAACCTTCCTGCACTACGACATCGATATGGCGCACATCTTCCATACGCATTTCGGCAAGAAACACATCATCTTGTTCGATTACAAATGGAAAGAGCGCCTGTTCCGCATTCCTTTCGCCACTTACGCGCTGGAAGACTACCACGTCGACAACCCCGATACGGAACGTTTCCCCGAGCTTGAAGGCATCGAAGGCATCGAATGTTTCTTGGAATACGGCGATACCTTGTTCATGCCGACCGGTTGGTGGCATTGGATGAAATACCTTGACGGCTCATTCTCCATCTCCCTGCGCGCATGGGATGAAAGCTGGGCGGTTAAGGCGCATAGCCTGTGGAACCTGACCGTACAGCGCAAGTTCGACGACTTCATGAAAGCCCGCTTTAAAGCACGTTACATGAATTGGAAAGAACAGCTTGCCTGCAAACGCGCCCGCCGCGCATGGGAACGCGGCCTGCCTCGTTAAAACACGTTTAAAGGTCGTCTGAAAACAGTATTTCAGACGACCTTTATCCGCAAATTGCCCCGTATCCAGCGCAAAACTTGAAGCAATGGATGGCATTGCTTACTCAATACCGACACGGCGCGTAAGGCAAAAATGCAACAAATGCGAAATACAAAGCGCATATTTTTTTAAACGTCGGCGATAGATGAAACCAATCTGTCAAAGCAGGCGGGCTGACCTTGCTCCTGCCTGTTTTGCCCCATTTTTTAACCGGAGTGCATCATGCAAACACCTCTAAAATTCTTAACCGCCTTTGTTTTAACGGCATCGGCATTCTCAGCATCCGCTCACGGCATGCATAAACATAAGCCGCTGACCTTTGAAGAGCTGCCCAAAATCTGCCAACAATACTTCACGCGCGCGGAGAATTGTTACAAAAAGGCGGGCGCCAAATCCGATTTTCAGCGCAACAATACAAAATTCCTGTTTCAATCCCTGCCTGCCGCCGATTTAACGCAGCGTGAAACCATGTGCAAAATTGCCATGGATTCGTTCGCCGAAAAAACGCGATCGCTTCATTGCGAATAAGATTTTTGCCCATAAGATATAGCAAAGGTCGTCTGAAAACTTTCAGACGACCTTTTTTTTCAGACGGCCTTAAAAGAAGTAATTCGCCAGCAGCAAACCGAATACCAAGCTGAACGCCATGCTCAAGAGGCCGGGGATCATAAAGCTGTGGTTGAAAATAAATTTGCCGATTTTGGTCGAACCTGTGCTGTCAAAATCAATCGCCGCGATAATCGGACCGTAGTTCGGGATGAAGAAATAGCCGTTCACCGCGACAAATGTGCCGATGATAATCGGAGCGGGAATGCCCAGCGAAATACCGATGGGGAACAGCGTGGCAACGGTCGCCCCTTGGCTGTTGACCAAGACGGACAAAACGAACAGGGCAAACGCAAAAGTCCACGGCGCGGTTTCGACCAAATGCGATACGGTTTCTTTGACTTCGGCCAGATGACCGTGCATCAATGTATCGCCCAGCCATGCCACGCCGAATACGGCGATAACGGCGCGCATCCCCGCATGGAACACCGAGCCCTTGGTAATCGCGTTACCATTCGGTTTGCAAAGCAGGATAATCAGCGCGGCAGCGGAAAGCATGACGATTTCGATGGCGTGCGCCATGCCCATCAGTTTCGGTCCTTCTTCCGTCTGGAAGGTCGGGCGCAACTCGGGGACGGCACCCATCACGACCACCAGCAACGCAGCAGCAAGGAAAATACCGACCGAAAGTTTCGCCTCTTTGCTGACAGGCGCATTGGATACTTCAGTCGAATCTTTTTCGTTGGCTTCTACATATTCCGGGTCTTTCAGCAACGCCTGATAATGCGGGTCATCTTTCAACTCTTTGCCGAGCTTGTTGACGAATATGCAGGCAAGGCCGATACCTAAAATAGTTGAAGGAACAGTCACTTTCAGCACATCAGCCATCGTGATGTGTTGCGGCTCAAGGTAGGTCACGCAGGCGACGACCGCGGCTGCAATCGGGCTGGCAACAATGGCGAATTGCGACGCGATGACCGCCATCGTCAACGGGCGGGAAGGACGGATGCCGTTGCGGCGGCTGACTTCGGCAATGACGGGCAATACCGAATAAGCGACGTGTCCCGTGCCTGCCAATACGGTAAACAGATAAGTCACCATAGGGGCGATGAAAGTGATGTATTTCGGATTGCGGTGTAAAACGCGGGTGGCGATTTTAATCATATAGTCCAAGCCGCCGCTTGCCTGCATCGATGCGGCAGCGGAAACGACCGCCATAATCATCAGCATCACGTCAATCGGCGGACTGGTCGGCTCAAGATGGAAACCGAAGGCCAAAACCGCCAGCCCGATACCGCCGAGCACGCCCAAGCCGATGCCGCCGACCTGCGCGCCGATTAAGATACACACCAGTACGATGGCGAACTGGATAAAAAACATTGTGGACATGAACACTCCATTGTTTGTAAAAAAAATCTTGAAGAGGAAACGGATTAAAGCGGATATCGGCGGAAGCTGCTGTTGCATTACATCTGATATCCATATTTTTGTTTTTATTTTAAATACCAACACTTTATCCGATTAAATCGGGCGTGATTATAGAGTAAGCACTCGTTATTAACAATGTTTTACTGAAATTAAGACACCAAAGGTCGTCTGAAAACACCGAAATTCATTTTTCAGACGACCTTTTTTCAAGAAAGCCTGTTCAATGTAAGAATGTCTGGCTTGTTTTGCAGACAAGGATTTATGTTCATACAAAAATCTATTTGAAGTCTCTTAAACCGCCTTTCAATGAAATATCCCGCAATGCTCAATTCCCTATACCAAGCTGCAACACCCCGATATAAATTTTCATTTTCTTGCATCCAACCTTATCGAAATCAGCCGAAACATCCCCATAATACTGCCGTTATACCACTTCATATTTGAAAGAAAGCGATGACTGCCATCCTGATTATCCTCGGTCTGATTGCCATAGCGGTCGGCATTTTTGGCACGATTTACCCCGCCCTGCCGGGATTGGGCTTAATGTTTGTCGGCACATGGCTGTTGGGCTACGCCGGCGACTATCAGGTTTTCGGTTCCGGCACACTCATTTTCCTTGCCGTTGTCGCCATTTTCGGCACGGCAATGGATTATGTCGCGGGCGCGCTGGGGGCAAAATATACGGGTGCGAGTAAAACCGCCGTCTGGGGAGCATTTATCGGCGGCATTGTGGGCGCATTCTTCGCCATCCCCGGCCTGCTGTTAGGCCCTCTGGTTGGTGCAGCCAGCGGCGAATTCATCGCCCGCAAAGACAGTTGGCAGGCAGGCAAAGTCGGCATCGGTACATTTATCGGCTTTATCATCGGTACGGTTGCCAAAATCGGCTGCGCGCTGACCATTATGCTGACTGTCCTATCCGTATGGCTGGCTTCGTTTTTCTAAGCCATATCTTCAAAACCAAAGGTCGTCTGAAAATTCAGACGACCTTTGGTTTTTGAACGCTTATTTGTTACAGCAGGCTTTGTATTTCTTACCGCTGCCGCAAGGGCAAGGGTCGTTGCGTCCGGTTTTGTCGCCTTCACGGCGTACCGTTTGCGGTTTGTTGATGATTGCCTGCCAATACCAATAAATATCCAGCAACACATGCGGCAGCTCGGATTCGAGCTGGGCGAGTTCTTTTTCGGTCAGGTGCAGGATGATTTCGCCGTTTCTCTCTTCATCGTAAATCCCGCCCAAAGCCATAATCGGATAGAACAAATCTTCAAATTCTTCCTGATCAACCGCCTCAAACCAGTCGGTCGGAACGATATCCAAAGCATACAGATAAGCGTTACACCAAGTATAAATATCGGGATTGGAGGCTGCGTCTTCGTATAACCACAAATCGGGCAGCATTTTTTTACTGAGTTTGATGCGCAAATCCGCTGCCAAACCGATGACCAAACGCTCGATTTCGGTGCGCTCTTTGGCATCAAATAAGGATTCGTCGCCCAAAACTTCAGGCAGCCAGTCATTCGGGTTCAGCGCATCGGGACCGCTCAACAAAGCCATCATAAACGCCTGCACCTCATCGCAGCGCATGGTGTTGTGGTGTTCCGATTTGGCATCGAGCAGCTCCATCAGGCGTACGCGCGACGCTTCGTCAAATGCTTGCAATTGCATGGTTATTCCTTAATTTTAAATGGTATGTTTATAGTGGATTAACTTTAAACCGGTACGGCGTTGCCTCGCCTTGTCCTGATTTA